>Ga0228710_1003040_pt1 | contig 26694 bp, 14 predicted proteins | sample MedpolnodulmetaG_FD_177995 | JGI IMG/M metagenome (GOLD analysis project Ga0228710, IMG submission 177995) | Root nodule microbial communities from Medicago polymorpha collected in Santa Monica, California, United States - pink nodules | ecosystem: Host-associated > Plants > Roots > Nodule... | reverse complement strand
TTCCAAAATCCAATTGTTAATTCCTCAATGGTATGTGGAATTGTGATTATGCTTTTAACAATGATTTTCTGTTCCTCTTTCGATGCCTTTCTGACAAAAATTGTAATTCTGCTTTCTAACAATAAAAATAGAAATCAGTGATTCCAATCTCTAATTGAAAAAGAGAAGATAAGATGAAGAAATCCACAACAACAACACGAGGATGATTAAATCTGAAGGAAAAAATTGAGTCACCCGTTCGTTTCTCTTTCCTATGACGTCACTATTTCTTATTTTCCTCTTTGTCTCCCAGCCGTTGGATTTGCGCAGTATAGATGGCAATAGACAGTAAGGCAGTAGAGGATCCAGAGAAGGGTTTTGTCAGTTTTTTAATTTTTTAAATAAAGTGCCACGCGGACCCCACATGGGCGTGGTACACAAAGTGTGTACAAGAAAAGGGTGTTTACCAATAATTTTCCTATACTCTAACTGTGCAAAGAATTATGCTTCCGTACTGTTATAGCATTTGTCAATGTAATAAATATACAATATTTCCATACAAATTCACCTCTTGACTCATTAAACAATACCTAAGGGCATTCGTTAGCATTCTCCATATAAAAACACTTGCGACTTTTGTTTACATATTTGGATAGAGATATGATATATGACATAACTTTATGGCGTCTTTTGATCCATTTAGCCGACCTTATATTGTGAGAATGCTTAATTGTTATTGTTTTGTTTATATATACCAAAGTCATTACCTTCTTACATTAATTTTTTGCTTTGTTTTGTAAATAATTTATAATTTTACAGCGGTCATCCTGGCTGTTGGAGTTGCAGTGTTGATCTTGTGGGCATACTGCATTAGGACAAAGATCTTCCCTCCAGCATTTCTTTCGTTCAGGAAGGAGAGTTCAACCCATCAAATTATTGAGGAGTTTATAAAAGAACATGGACCTCTTCCAGCAGCTAGGTACAATTATTCAGATATCAAGAAAATAACAAACTCTTTTAGAAACAAATTAGGCCAAGGAGGGTTCGGAAGTGTATACAAAGGAAAGTTACTCGATGATCGTGTTGTTGCAGTGAAGGTTTTAAGTGAATCAAAAGGCAACGACGAAGATTTTATTAATGAAGTTGCGAGTATCAGTAGAACTTCGCATGTCAACGTCGTTAGACTTCTGGGTTTCTGTTTGGATGGTTCTAAAAAGGCACTAATATATGAATTCATGCCTAATGGATCGCTTGAGAAGTTGATATACGGAGAGAAAAATCCATTCAAGGATGATCGCCAATTGGATTGCAAAACATTTTATGATATTGCAGTTGGCGTTGCTCAAGGATTAGAGTACTTGCACAAAGGCTGCAACACTAGAATCTTACATTTTGACATCAAACCTCATAATATATTACTTGATGAGGATTTATGCCCAAAAATTTCAGATTTTGGACTTGCTAAAATATGTCTAAGAAAAGAAAGCATTGTATCCATATTTGGTGCAAGGGGAACACCAGGATATGTTGCTCCAGAGTTGTTCTCAAGACATTTTGGTGGGGTGTCACATAAATCAGATGTCTACAGTTATGGAATGATGGTTTTAGAAATGGTTGGTCGAAGAAATAACATTACGGTTGATGTTGATTGTTCTAGTGAGTTTTATTTTCCCCACCGGATTTACAAACGTCTTGAATTGAATTAGGATCTTGGACTCAAGTGTATTAAAAATGAAATTGATGAAGAAATGGTAAGAAAAATGACAGTGGTGAGTTTATGTTGCATACAGACCGACCCTTCGCATCGACCAACAATGCATAAAGTAGTGGAAATGCTGGAAGGGAGCCTTCAAGTGTTGGAAATACCACCCAAACCCTTTTCGTCTTCTCCTTTAACTAGGGATGTCAATGGGTATCCGCGGGTACGGGTAGTATGATATCCGTCCCCGCCCCGTTGGATAAATATGGTACTTGTACCCGTCCCCATATCCGTGCGGGTATCTCTATACGGGTAATCCACGGGTATTTAGATACTCACGGATATCCGCAGGTACCCATGGATTTTTGATTTTTTTTTTGTACAACGAAAAATTCAACTTTTAATTACCTGCAAAATCAACTTTTAAAGATCCATACATAACATATTTCATTCAAATTTCATAACCATAATCCAACAAAAATTGGGATTCTTACATAATCCCAAGCAAATTCATCATACCATAATAGATATGATTCTTACACAATCCATGCAAATTCTTGAAGTAAAATAAAAGATAAAAACATCCAAAATCCACATCCAAACTCTTATATATATATATATATATATATATATATATATATATATATATATATATATATATACATATATATATATATATACATATATATATATACACACATGAATATTTTAGTAATTTACATAATTTATTAACGGGTACGGATACCCGCGGGCACGGATATCATCATATCCATGTCCGTGTCCATAAATTAACGGGTAGTTAAATACCTGTTTATTATATCCGCGGGTACCCGTTTAGCTACCTGCTCCGTGCCCATGACGGATTTTATCCGTGGATACCCGCGGGCACGGATTTTTTTGCCACCCCTACCTTTAACATCTTCGATCCATTTATCATCTGAAACATTGTAATTTTTGTGGATATTAAGTTGCCATGCAGAGTATGGACTATGGAGCACTAGAAAATAATGTCATTATATCTTTTGGTTTATGCTTTGAGTAGGCTGTTAACACAAATCCTTACAATTGCATTTATCACTACAATTTTATTTCTCTGCAGATTACTACATGATTTCATTTTGCATTTAGCGTAACTTATTTTGCATTTAGCGTAATTTATTGTAAAAATGAAAAGTAAACTCTCCCCTCCCTTCCCCTCCTAAACCCTTCATCCAAACACAACCTATATTTTATCCAAGTGCATAATATAAAGTTGTTACCGTAAATTTATAACCGCAGCAGTTGTCATTTAAGCACGTGGTCATAGCTTCGGTCTCTAATTAGTGAATAATAAAAAAACACTTCATGCGCCAAAGATATCTTGCGAAATCATAAAGATAAAGAAATTAGAAAATTCAGTCTAATTATATAGTATTATACTTTACAGTTTATCTTACAACAATTTTACAATCTACAGTATGGCAATCACTTCACTTCTTACAATCTAAAGTTTTTATTTTCTATTACTTTCATTTTTATTTATTTTTTATTATATTTCAATCTTATTTTTATGAATTTAACTTTGATACGTTGTAAAAGGTTTTCCACAATCATATAGCTTTAGAAGTAGTTATAACTAAAGTCAAAAACTCCTAAATAAGAAAAAAAACTAAAGTCAAACACGTTTCTCCTCTAACATAATGTTCAATTGACAATTTACAAAATGCTTAAATAAACAGTGTATAGACAAAAAAAACACTGTAGACAGGTGCTTTTATTTTGAAGGAAATACCATATTATTTTAGGTTGAGAAAGTGGTCTTTGGAAAATTCAAACGTGAAGAAGAATACGTGTTTTACGCTTCTAAAGAATTATTAGCGGAGAATTTAGCAAGAAGTGGATTTCAATTTCAAATGAAATAAATGGTGGTCAATTTTAGCCGCAAGTCATTGTGGCCGGTGATAACTACAAATTCATAAGACTTGTGTAGTACTCATTTTCCAAGTCAACCAGCGTGTCAATTGGCTTCAAAGGATTTATTTATATTTAAGCAATGAAAATTAACAAGCGTGGAACAAATTGTTTAACACAATTGAATGGCTTTAGTTTATGTTTTACATTATAGGTTCCTTTTGTTTTCTCATTTGACTGTGCTACTGCTACTTGTCTTAACTAGTAAAGGAAATGGACACACTGATGATTGTCCAGAATCATTTGATTGTGGAAATCTTGGGCCGATTAAATTCCCTTTTACCACAGTTGAATTCCCAAACTGTGGCGCATTGGCAATTCAAGGTTGTCATGATCCCAACAATACTGCTATGCAGCACGTCCAGTTAACCAAAGGAGGAAAACTCTTTCAAGTTATAAACGTTGTTAATCACTGGTCCATTGGCAACACTATTTCCATTGTTGACCCGAATATCACCAAGCTTTTGGAGAAAAATGCTTGTGAGGCCTTCAGCCATGTTAATATCACCCTCCCTTCTTCCTCTTCTTTTGGAACTTTTTCAATGAAAGACTACATAACAGCTTTCAAATGCAACCGTACCCGAAAATTAGTCACCAACCCTCGAAATAATTTCTTCAAAAATAGTACATGTCCTCACTATGATTTTTACTTTGGTAATCCAATACCTGATGATGAGTCCAACCACTCTTTCGCCTCGTGTTCATTGCTTCATCTTCCTGTCAATGAAATAGGTTTTTTACTTTCTGGAAACCCATTTCCTTTTTTAACCGATCAAACTACCTTTCAGTTCCAACCTTCAAGTTTCTGTCAACAGTGTCATGACCGTGATACAAATAATAAAAATCATTGTCGTGTTGACAGCAACGGACACATTTTTTGCTCGGCAAGGTAATGCATTAACAAAACTTACAGAAACAGTTAAGACATTACATGGATCATTAGAGTTTTGCTTACTATACTTCCTATTTGAATTATTATGCAGGAAGGGTAGAAGTCCAGCTCGGAAGCTAGGATTGATTTTAGGTGATGTACATACTTTAATGTTCGATATAACTAGTCGGTGCTTCCAAACATAACTAATTGTGTACATTTGTGCATATATTTTAACCTTTTCTTCTTCATTAGTTTCATTTATTAGTTTTGAAGTTGAACCAAAATTTAAAAATGCATGTTCTTGTTAATTGTCGTACTAAAAGTCATTACAATCTACTGTTAAAGGAGTCGGTGTTGGACCATGGATCATAGTTGGATTGTTCCTCGCGCTACGGCACTACAAACGAAAATCTGGCCCTGCACAGATCCAATCCCAACCAAGCAACAACATTTATGTTGATCCTTATTTGAATCGTGAAGTGGAGTCAACCAAGCTCTTCTTTGGTGTACCTGTCTTCTCTTATGAAGAACTTCAACAAGCAACAAACAATTTTGACCGCACAAGAAAGCTAGGAGCTGGAGGTTTTGGCAGTGTTTACCATGGTCAGCACTCATTTATTCTATTTCTACAGATACTATGATCGATTTATTTGAATTTATCTAATGCATAAGAACTTGTGAGACTGTTTGAGAGAGCGTATGAAAATAGCTTATGACATGTCCATAGTTTGTTTTCAACTATTTTCATAAGTTCTCCAGGATAACTTATGAAAACGGCTCATCGTGGATAACATGTTTGAGAGAGCTTGTGAAGCTTATGACATGTCCATAATTTGTTTTCAACTATTTTCATAAGTTCTTCAGGATAACTAACCTATGAAAACGGCTCTTAGCTTATATAAATATAGTCTGACTTGATTTTATCCTTTATTATAGAAATAACTTATACATAATACATTAATAATAGAATGCACAGTTCAATCTTACTGATTCACTTCAGCATTTATATTTAAAAATTAGGGAAGCTCAAAGATGGAAGGGAGGTTGCTGTGAAACACTTATTTGAGCAAAATTACAGGAGAGTAGAACAGTTTGTGAATGAAATCGAAGTACTCGCTCGCTTGCGCCATAGGAATCTAGTGTCCCTTTATGGCTGTACTTCACGTCACAGCCGTGAGCTACTACTTGTATACGAATACATTCCAAATGGAACTGTGGCTAGCCATCTCCACGGTGATTTAGCTAGAGCCGGTTTGTTGACATGGCTTATTCGAATGCAAATTGCAATAGAAACCGCTTCTGCATTGGCTTATCTACATGCTTCCGACATCATTCACCGTGATGTCAAAACCACCAACATTCTACTTGACATTAATTTTTCTGTTAAGTTAGCAGATTTTGGACTATCGAGGTTGTTCCCTAACGATGTCAGCCATGTTTCCACAGCTCCACAAGGAAGTCCGGGTTACCTTGACCCTGAATATTTCCAACTCTACAAGCTATCGGAGAAGAGTGATGTGTATAGCTTTGGCGTTGTGCTCATCGAGCTAATATCATCTATGACAGTAATTGATTCTGCCAGAGAAAGAGAGGAAGTTAGCTTGGCAAATCTAGCAGCTAAGAAGATAAGAAAAGGTGCAGTTGGGGAATTGGTTGACCCATCACTTGGTTTTGAATCGGATAGTCAAGTTAAAAGGATGGTAACTTCAGTGGCGGAATTGGCTTTTCAATGTGTGCTAGGAGACATGGAATTAAGACCAACCATGGATGAAGTTCTGCAAGAGCTCAAGAAAATTGATGGTGGAAATTTTGAGTTTGATCATCTAGAGAAAGTACATGGCAGTGCTGGCTCCTCGCGGTCCGAAGAAGTACACTCACCAATAGTTGGAACTTCTATGAATAAAAAGCAAGAAGTATCATCTTCACCAAAGTCATTGACTGAGAAATGGGAAAGTGAATCTATTACGCCCAATGTCAGTGGTTAATCAATTTTTCTAATCACAGTTACTAGTATTCTTTATGTTTCGGTAAAATTAAGAATATTTACTGAGTTTTTTCCTCTACAATGTACTAACTAGTTAAAGTAATGAGTATTGCACATGCTTAAAAAGACTAAAAAAAGGCAAGCAAATAAACCCCAACTCCCAAGGGTTCATGAAATTTGTGCAACAACATTTTTATTTGAAAATCAAAACCAAAATACAGATTACGGATTTGAGACACTTTATCTATCTCTATCTTCGGCTTACTTTTTATCCTCTATAACTTATACATATTTCAAAAATACATACAAAATTCGTAGAAAATGCATTTGACATAAAAAAATTGACATTCAAGAATCATTTCCTAATGTGCAAGTTATGTAAAACAAAATAAATTCTTATGATAATTACTTAATGCTCCATTCATCAATAGGACCTATTTCTAAAATGGTGGGACTAAAATGAACTTCACAAAAGTGTTAAAGTTAGTGTTTGTAGCACTCCTCTATCGGTCAATTTATAGATGCAATACTAACGAATGTAAATAAATTGTACTAGGAATTGATAGTAACACATGAATGAACCCACCAAGTTACCAATCTCTTTCATTTCATTCTTTTAAAAGGAGACAAAGAAAAAGGGATGAGTCCCAGTTGTAATTCCATTCAATGGTCATCGGTCATAAAGAGTCTGAAATTAAAATAAAGAAAAAGAAAAAAGTAATGAAGATGTTGGAGGCATTCCCAAAATAGATCCCATGCTTCTTAGAAGTAATCAACTACCTTTGTCCCCTTACAATCATAATCACTCTCACACTACAACATTCAAATTTCAAACTCACCTCAATTCATCACAAGACACACTTCTATAAATCTATAATAGAGTTTACAAGGTGAGAGCATAACAGAGTCCGGGGATGGCGAAGCTGCAGAGATTCAAGCTCTTCGCGACACAATGCGGTGTCGAAAAGAGCCCTACGTTAAGCCCAAGAACAAGCCCGCTGATTCAGCTTCCAAGGCCCAAAACAACACTGCGGACTTTGCTTGGGCTAAGCCTGACGCGACCGCAACGCAGGCAGGGACACGTGTCGGTGTTGGAGAAGAAGGAGAAATATTCGATGCGGAGAAGCTCATTGAAGGATCTGTTTGTTTCATCGCCATCGAGAGATGAAGATGAAGAAGGACATGCTAGTTCTCCGATGTTGGGAAACATGGGTCTTTTTCGGTCTGATGATACCGGTTTAAATAACCCGGTTTGGACCGGTTTTCGTTGTAGGTCTTTGCTGAAAAGGAAAGCTTGGCGCCCTATGCTGCTTACTATTACTGAAACATGAACACTAATCTTCTTTTAAATGTATCTTCTTCATATTTTGTTCCATGATGAAGCTTTTGCTTTCTATTTCGTCTTTCAATATTTCCTCTTCCTCAACTCAATGTGTATTGTTTTGGTTTGGTAAACTATTACAATTTGGACAAAAAAACGAGAAAGAAGAATATCATAGAATCAAACCAAGTATAAATAAAAACAGAGTATGATTATAAATTTTTATTGTTTTTATCTTAAGATGTCACTTAATTTAATTTTGAATTTCACGTCATTTTAATTCGTTTGCATATAAATTTTTAAATATTAAATCTAAAATTCATATAAGAACATGAGCGAATGACCATATATTTAAAAATTAATAGTTCATATTGAAATAAAATTATAAATTTGAATATTGAAAACTCATATGCAAATTGAATTAAAGGATAAAAATAACGTGAACAAAATAAAGAAGGAAATTGTTATGTAAGTTAAATATTTATCCTATTTTAAATACCGAAAACAAAGCATAAGCTAGGTATACATTAAAAGATTATCAATAAATTTGAATGTTTTCGTTAAGTTATATTGAAAAATATTGTGTTTGGGAGAAACCGTTCTTGGTCGTTTCTTACACTTCTTTTAAGGTAGAAATAGGAATGAAAAGTGAAATTGGAATTAGATAAAGCGAGGTGGTATGTGACACGTTATGAGTTGGTACTTGGTGGTGAAGAATACTTTCTTAAAGCATGAACAAACAATGGCTTTGGTCCCTTGTTACACTGAAAAAGTACTACCTAAAAATTTAATAGTTAAGTTTTAAAATGAGGCAGGAATTAGAAAACTGTTCTTGATCAACCACACTTTATTTCCTTTAAAAAAAATACCATGCTTTATTTGGTCTTGTTTATCATTTATACTTTGAGTAAAAACTCAATTTCGTCCCTCACATTTTTAACTCGGTCCAATTAAGTATTTTACAGAGTAATATCCAAATTAATCATTGTTATTTTTATACTAATCTCAGTTAATTATAACAAATGGACTAATTTATCCGGAATTTAAAAATGTTAACGACTAATTTAATATATTTTTTTGTCAAATATTAAATTGGATTGCGAATAATTGATCGGGCCAAAATAAGTTCAGTCTACTATTTTCTTGCAATTGAATATCTCTCACTTACAAATACTACACAAGATCATAGTTTTGTACCTCATAGTTTACATTATTGTTAAGCATACATTTGTTATCAAACATCTGTAAACTCTAGCTTGAAACAATAGAAAAGAACTATGGCCGCTATGAAATCGAAGACGTAGATACAATTGGCTCGTTAGTCGTTATCAAATATCGTTGTTTGATGTTCATGTATTTCAATTATTTTTTTAACCGGGATTTCTATTCTACAACAAATTATAGACGCCAAAATGTCAAACTGTTGCATGTTGGTATAAAATTGCTGTTCGACTGACGACTATAATGCTTAAATGATTTTTTTCCTTTGAAAAATGACACTGGCAACATGGTTTGAGTTAGCAAGAAAATCTTTTTTTTTTTCTGACAGAGTTAGCAAGAAAATCTTATAACACGTTGAAAATTGCTAATGTATAGACTTCAAAGAAGATGAGTAAATGATAATAAAATAAATTAACCAAATTATATTTTTAATCAATGCATTTTAATCTCAGTTAATCATCCAACATTAGTCCGTCGTTATGGCTTGGCCATTATCAGTTGTCTTGAATAGTCACTGAAAATGACTGACAATCCCAACAGCCGTGAAAGAAAATGCACTTGTCACTCCAACATATGGCCTACTGCCTTTACTTGACAATGATGTAATTGTTGAATTGAAGGAACATGATAATACTCGTGCATATTAAAATAAAATATAAATTTCTGCAATTTGGACCTCAGTTTTTGTTAGCTTAGACTTGGTCTTGCATTCTTGAACGAGTCGCTTCAAAATGTGAAATTACAATGGTTCAACAACATAAACACATGGAGAAAAACATGTAAAGCTGCTATTAATAAGCATTCCACAATCCACACTTATGCCAAAGAACAAGTCAGTAGAAAATTCCATTCAAACTCAAAGAGTCAGAAGCAAACTTTAAGCAATTAATTAAAAATATCAATTTAGTTAAGGAAAATGTTAACTAGTGCCCGGTTAAGGAAACTAAATATAGTATAAGTATCTTGGAACTTTTGTAGTTAAAGTGTAAAAAATGATGTTTCCAATGCAAATATTTCTTTTTTTGTTTCCTTAACCCGTTAGTTAAATACTTCCAAATGTCAATATGTCAACATAAAGTACGCAAAAGTTGAATGAATTACTTACCATGAAAAACGATGCAGCCATTTAGCAGCTCATAAACTGTGAAATAAACATACAATGGAACAGTAAAATCTAGACAAGACCATTCAATTTTTGGTAGAAGAAATGTCACTAGAAAAGAAAAAAAAAACATATGTTTGGTTTTGCAATGACGCAAATTTATTTTGAATAAATTGATTTTGCAATTTTTTTTGTTGCTAGAGTGAGTTGAATTCAAGTATAGTTTAACAAATAAATTTGATGCTCAAATTCAATTGTAATTAATCGTTGTTGAAAATATTTGAGGTGTCTGAATACATGTGAGCAACTACTAGATGCCTAAGGAGCTATCCTCTAACGTTTTAGTTGAACTTGTCACTAATTCACCTTGTTCATCAGATATGCTAGTAAATTGGTAGGAAAAAATCAAGTTGGCATGCATTTGGCTGTTTGTCCCCTGTCCAAGGATCAAACTCGTCTCTGAGTCAGGGCCCATCCTTTCAAACGATTGATCCAAGACACCTACTTGGCATCAGAATCCTTGATATGATAGGATATCTAAGGTTGGTGAAAGTTTGTCAAGTATACAACTCGGAGGATGTGTCATTTCCCCATCTTGTACAGAATATTAGTAGTAAATTATCGGTGCATGCATCCTACCACTGATTTTTTGTTCAATTGTGCTTTAATTAGTGTGACATTTTAGAGAAGTTCACCTCTGAATCGTCTATCAGTAATTTTGCATTCTCTATTAAAAGCGATTTTTACATTTGTTAAGGAATTTAGTTAAAAGTAATTAGTCTTATTGATTTCTTAAAAAAAAAACACACTTGATGGTGTAAATCCGCAAGTGCACGGTTTACCGAAGTAGTAATAAAAGAGTATCGTTCCGACAACGAGTTATGAATTCAATTAACTTGTTAACAATGATTAGAAGAAAGTTCAAGTTGAAAAGTCGGATTTTGTTTAAAAGAAAATAACAATAATAATAAAAGCGTCTTGGGATTATTGGTTCGTCATGGTGACAAATCCTTCACAAACCAAATCCTAAACCTAGAATCTTATGTTGGACCTATTTTCTAAAGACAAGTTTCTCTTTAGCCTATCACATCTCCTTTCGGTCTCAGTGAGTGTGTTTCTCTAGCAACCACGCCTATTTTCATGGTTGATTGCTATTGAAATCCTTGAAGTACGAAACTTTATTGTCTCAAGGTTTGCTAGACTATTTTCATGTTTCGCAATCCTTGTCTAATTTCACTTGTTCCAATATCAAAACTTCATCTTTCGATCCATCGCTTGATATTTGTGATTATGAATTAACAACTATTAAACTTCACATTTCAGTCCATCGATTAATACTTGTTAATTCATTATAAAAACGGTGAAATAGATTTACATAAAATTAGGGTTCGAGGCTTGGTTTGATAGGGATTAGGTCATTAGACTCATCCAACAATCCCAAGACAAAGAAGTCTACTCACACATGTTCATTGTAGACATAGAAGAGAAGAAGAAGAAGAACATGAAAGAAAATAAATAAAATAAAAAGGAGAACTTTTATTCAAAGAAACAATTGTCACTTATTAATTTCCAAGAACAAAAGATGATTGAATATGTTTGCTAGCTACTCTATTTATAATTTACAACTACTTAAGCCCCAAGAAATACATCAATAGAATGTTCCACAAGAAACTACGGACTTTAGGTCAGAAATAAACTAAATAGGCAGCTTGTCGGAGAAGCAAAAAGCAGTAAAAGGTAGTCTGGAATGGTGGCACGACCGTGCCACTGGAGGCACGGGCCGTGCCAAGCTCTCTGGTGGTGGGATTCATATTTTTGCATCAAATCTTTGTATTTTTGGCCCGAATCAGCTCCAAATCTCCTTTCTTTTGCTCCAAAACTCAATCTTTCAAATATTTGTTCCTAAAATTAAATAACTTGCAATTGAAGTAAAATAGTTCTAAAAAGGAAATAAAAACACATAAAATCTAAATAAAATAGACTCAAATAATCTATAAAAAAACTAATTAATGACTCATCAACACTCACAAAAATAATTTTTTTATGATATTAATATTTCTAAACACATCGCATTTCAATTGTCCGATAATATCATAAAAATGATTTTTTATGATATTAGTAGCATCGAATACAGATGTTTTTCTGCCGATTCGATGATTAACAAGTCAAAGAATACAGGTAGTAAAGATACTTTAGAGCATCTATATGTATCAATGACCCTAATTACAGTGGGTTAACATCCAAAAAACTCTTCTATTTTTGTTTTTTAACTTTACCCTTAGTACATTATTTTTTTCATTTAACAGTTTATCAGCTAACCTAAATTAACATGAGTAAAGGAACACATAAAGTTGGGAGGATATAATCTGATTCCAAATAAAATCCTCCCTTGGGAATCATAGTTCATGTGCAGAACGTAAAGACTTTTTCATGGTCAATGGTAACCTTAATCTGGTAAATTTAATTGCTTAATTCAAATTAATATGATCACAACAGTGTTGGATGATGCTACAACACAAACAGATGACTCGGTCAGTTTGTCAACTTGGCTAGTTGCTGTTCCAAAAATCTAAAGTCACTTTCAAAAGTTGCATAGAACTAACGATGTACACATGACCTTTTCCTCTCAACTATCCGAATTTTGTGAATATATATACATTTCTATATGCTCAGAAATGCATATTAAATGCTTTGTAATTTCATTGTCTTTGTCATCTTCAACTGGTTGTGTGATTCATTAATTTGTATCGTAGCAACCACATAAATATATATACTATATGCCCCACCAACCATAGGACTGCACATAGATTAGATAAGAAAGAGCACACCGAGACAAAGACAAGCATATATATCCTCACTCCTCAGCTGGTGACTCTTGTACTGTTATTAATTAGAGTTGTGATCTTATATAGTAAGTTAGTAACTTGTAAAAAATTAAATCAATAAATATGTGAAAAATTATTCAACACATATCATATATCATATCATACTGATGTGAGTTAAAACCAGCTACTGTATGACATATGCATAAGACACTTCATTTCGTATAGTTCAGTTGTCTCAGGCTCTCAGCTAGTCAAGTTGCAGCGTGATCATGTTAGTTTTTCAAATTTGAAAGGTGCTTGTGGTGTGGCTACTTTGTCTTTGCTAACATGTGTCCTACATGTTAAAGAACAAAGTGAAAATTTTGTCAATTGATGTTTAAAAAGGTCAAAAATAAACTTTTAACAATAAATGTTTTCTATTTGTAGAATCCTTAGCTTAACATGTACATTTAGGACATATATTAGCATGATTCATATTACTATTTCACAAAGGGTACATGTTAGCATGACACATATTATTTTGCAAAATTAAATAAAATCACTAGCAAATTGTGATGTTGGCTTAAAAAAATTGTGATATTCACCCTTCACAAAAAAATAAAATTATGAATGATTAAATCCATTTTATCGACCATTTTCATATTATTTCTTTGAAAGATGAGTGAAGGCAGGGCTGGTCCAATGGTAAGACAGTCCAAATTCTCTATTTAGACTTCCAAATTTTAACTCAAAATCAAGACTTCACATCAAACTATTTCAATTTTTTTAGTGGAATATTTGTTTGTATAAATAACTAAGAATTAAATTTATATACACCGCATTGAAGTGATCTTATTATACTTCCTTACTTTAAGTATATTTTTTAATTCGACAATAATATTTGTATATCTTTAATTTTCATACATTCATTTAACATTTTATTATCTTTTTATTTCTCTCTTCTCATCACACCACTAACATATAACACTATCACATCATCTCTATTCCTTTCACTCATATGGTGTAAAATAGATAGGAATGTTCATAAATTATTTTTCTTCTTAATTTATGTGTTATTTTGTTAAATTATATTGTGAGGTGTATATATAGTATATTGTTATTCGTAAAAAAAGTACTAGGGAGCATTGGATGCGTATGTGCCAAATTAGTAGTAGTAGTAGTTTAATAAATAGCCTGTCTAGAGCTACCATACAGAGCATAATTGAAGGAGCAAATTATATATACTCACTCATGCGACCACGTGCTTCTTGGTCTTCATTTTTTTTAAAGGAACTTGTTCTTCATTTTTGGCATGAGTTTATTGTTTTTAAAATTTAGTTACGGAAATCATTTTCTACGAAAATGTCTTTAATTATTGTATATTTTTTGTAGCTAATAAATGTTACAATGATATCCGTAAGCTTAGTTCAGTTGGCATGAATATTACATATTATATGTAGGGTCGGAGTTCGAACCCTGGGTATCTCACTTCTCCACATTTATAATGTGTAAACTCTAACTACAAGGCTACTTGACAAAAAAATGTTACAATGAGAAGATAAATCAATTTTCTTTCGTAAAAGATTAACCTAAAATAGTATAACAAATAATTAAAAAAAATCATTTTTACCACATACTCCCTTCGGTCACATTTATAAACAAAAAATAGCTTTTTAAGTTCATTAAATAATTAATGTATTTGATCTATATGTGGACTAGATACATTAATTATTCAATTAATTTAAAAAATTGTTTTATTTTTATAAATATGTTCGGAGGGAGTAATTAAGTGATTTAGTCCGAATGATTAGTATTTATTGAGAGTGGTAGTAAAATATCAATGTCTATGTTATATGAGTTTAACTTGGTAAGAGCATTGCATCATTCTATTAAAGGAAACCCTACTTAATTATTCATTTACGGTGTGTTTGTTTCAAGTTATATTTATTAGTAAACTTGTAACAAACATAGACATTTTTATTAGAATAGAAAAAATTTCTCCAAGAAAATGGTGGGAATAAAATTCTCATGGATATGAGAATAAATTCCTATGTAGTTACCTATTATAATACCTATTTTTATGGTTTCTAGAATATTATAAAGTTAACCAAACATATTTTTTCTAAATAACTTCAAATAAAATTCTCATCTTTATATTTCAAAAAATATTATTCCTAAGAATAAATTTAGTAAACTTAAAAAAGAAATAACAGTCTCTATTAAAGTTAAATAAAAATGACCATACTAACGAATGGTGTGAAGGTATTTAATAAATTTATATATAAAAAAATATCATAAGAATACAAATAAAACAATTTAAAAAAATAAATACACAACATTCTACATAAAAGTTATCACATTTGCTTGATTAAACAATGCTTTAAGCATACACCATGGTAGCATATTTTTTTTTTTATCAAACGAGATTATTCAATATTTAATGTTGAAGTAGTTTGATTTGGGTGGCAAAGAAAAGGAAGAAAAAGGAATGAGTTGTGCAAAGGTGCATCGCAAAAAGACAGACAAACGCATCGCTGTCTCCATCATTGCCATCCCAGAAACACATGCAAACCCCTCTACCACGTGTCTCTTCCCATTCACCAATTCCCATATTTATTTAGTTTTCTCCTCTTTGTTTCTTACACACTATTTTCTGTGGTCCCCACTTCTATCTCCCTCTGTTCTTTTGTTGTTTCCTTCCTTGACCCAATTTCCTTGTTATTATTGTTGTCCTAATCCTAATAATCCAATGAGATAAATATTACTCTATCTATTCCTATATCTAAGTATTTTTTTAACTAAAATACATGTACTTGGTTAGACTTGATAAAAACTGATTTTAGATTAGATGAGTTAATTTTAGTTAAAAGTAAATTGAATTTTATAATTTATATTTGAATATATCCACGTAAAAGGAAAAAAATCAATTTGGAGACAAAAATTATTCATGTTATCTTTTAAATCATATTCAATTCTAAATATAAAAAAATTAGTTTGAATCGACATCATCAAGTCTAAGTTTTTCTTTTAAAGAAGTCTAAGTTTATGTTTTCCCTAAAAAAAAAAGTTTAAGCTTATGTTTTTAATGTGTTCGATTGCTTCCAATATAATTGATTTTAACTTCAAAATTAACTCGAACTTGAAGTTAAGATACATAAATTTTAGTTTTAAATATAATTTTTACACTGAAATTTATTGCTTAGTTCAGTATAGTATCCAAACATAACTATATTCAACCCACTTTTAAATAAAATCAGTTTTACAAGTCAACTCATTTAAAATCAAATTTTGTCATCGTTAAATCAAACATGCAAAAAATCAACTTTTAGTCACCTCAACCATAACGTTGTTGGTCATGAAGGGAGTTCAGGAAATCATACACATTACGCCAAGAGCAAATATAGAATGTGTTGGATATCACATATTTACAAAGAGTACTGTTATTTGAACATCCTTTTCTTTGACAACCAAATAGACAACCATATTTTTACAAAGAAAAGTATTGTTGTGAAAGTGACTCAAAATTGGAGTTTTGAATCTGTCAAAATCAGGGCTCGAATGGTGCTGTCTGGGGCCCGAATTTGGCTGTGGTTTTTCAGTCTGTTGGTACGACAAAAATCGGTGGCCGAATGGAGGAATTCGGGGCCCAAATTTGCCAGCAGAAAATATAATAGAAACATATTTTTGGGTTGAGATTTGTTCCAATTTTATGAGGGATACTTTTACTATAAATATAGACTTCGTATCAGAGTAAACCTTGAGATAAAGGGGGCTGAAACAAGGGTTTAGAAGTCAACAAGGAAAATAGAGTTTGTATAGAGTTTGCTCTTGCCAACAAACACTAGGGTTGGAGTTGATTCACCTTGGGAAACACTATTAGGATTGAGTCTCTTGGCCATGGGAAGAGATTGAGACTTTGGGTAGAATTAGGCGGGAGACTTATTCTTGTAATCCATTGATATCTCTTTTGTAAAGTTACTCATCATTATAGTGGAACGAAGGGCTGCTCTCTCCCCCAGACTAGGTCAGTTTTGGACCGAACTGAGTAAACAAATTTTGTGTGTTCTCTCTTTCTTTCTCTCGCTGTTTTCTACTTTTGCTTGTGTTCATAACTTCCACACACTTTGTTTTGGTTACTTGATTATTACTTGCTCCACACATCAAGTATTTTATTGGTGTGATTTTCATCGAATTCACAATAAGTATGTTGAAATATCATTTCTCATTTACAAAACATTAAGTTTATGAGTCATCTCATTTGCGAAGAATTCAACCCCACTTTTCTAAATAACGTGAGACTTCTATCTCATCTTATGCCCCAACAAACCAAACTTAGACTTATTAATTTTTGGCCAAATACCTTGTTACCTCCTACTGCCCTTTAAGTTAGATGTTTATAACAAATTAAGTTTTTTGTTGCCAATTTATCCAATTAGTTTTTTTTGTTACAAATTGGTCATTTAAGTCATATAATATATACAATATCATTTATGTACCATTTAACATTGAGATGGTAGGTCCAAAACTGCTTATATCATCAAATATGAATACTTATGCACATTTTCTTCTTTTTGTTTTTTAATTCAAGTCTAATTTAACAAATAAATATTTCATCAACAATATTATAAATCAGATAATTGATTAACTTTGTTTCAAATCAAGATGAAATAACACAAATATAAACCATAATTTTGAGTGCTGTAAATTTAGTCATAACAACTTAACATTTAACTACCACGTAAACATTTTTTAATTGAACTTATAAAAAAAGATAATGGTGTGGATTTATTTGGCTTACATAGTTTTCCTCTAGGCAAAGGAAACATAGACGAAAAAAGGTTAAAGATACCGACTTTTAACTGAAATAGAATGTGAGTATTAGTAAGCAAGGTTTAGCTTTTACATGTCAACTAAAGACACTTTCTTCTTTCCATCCTTGAAAGCTGGCTTGATCATAAGCTACCACCCCATCACCATTTGCTTTTTTCCCATTCTTTTTGGTCCTTGGAACAGAATCTACATGTAAATGTCCTCAAATATTTTATGCTTTTTTTTTTGTTCTCCCATTTTCTTTTTAACTTAAGAATTTAGTACTTAATATTATTTTAATGAAATATTATATATATGTTTAAACTTTAGAATAATGTGTTTAACAGTTCATATCTAGTCATCAATACGCGTTTGGTGTATGTATCGATTGATATAGTATCTTCTTTTTTCTTGTTCCATGCATGTTTTATTGCTTCTTGTAGCATTCAGATCTACAACTTGCTTTGTGCACATTCCAAACATTCTCACTGGTAATTCTGTCAACCTTGTTTCTTTTATGTTTTCAATTTCTGTTCTTTTTTTTTGTCTGCTTTGATGTCTCTTCCTTTTTCTATTTTGGCAAAGCTTAGTTGAAAATTGAAAACTTGAAATTCATGGTTCATAAATTTATTAGTAGTTAAAAACTTGGTCAAAAAAATTGAATTTTGCACTGATATGATAAGTGGGTTGTTGTTCAATTTTGATATGACAACTTTGTTTGTGATGAATGAATGCAGATCAAGTTGGGAAAAAATCAGTGTTTGTGTGCAAATAAGTACTTACTGTGTGGAATAAGTGCTTTTGTATTGATGTGTGTGCCCTTTTGAGTGTTTTACTTTTGGAGATCTAATATACTTGTGAGAGATAGTGTGTTTTGGAATTGGACTAATTTGGTTTGAGATTAAGAGGAGGACTATTTGGTGGAATAAGATATGGCCTCCGGTGAAGGGAGGCGGCATCATCATGATCTTGTGCCTCTTGCTGCATTGCTTAAGAGAGAGATGAAAAGTGAGAAAATGGAGAAGCCTACTGTAAGAATTGGTCAAGCTGCTCAATCTAAGAAAGGGGAGGATTACTTTTTAATTAAGACTGATTGTCAGCGTGTTCCCGGGAACTCTTCAACGTCGTTTTCTGTATTCGCGGTATATTTCACTATTTCAATTTCAGATTATATATTTACTCCTTTTGAACCACATGACGTATTAGCTTAGCTAGCTGTCCGGAGATTGCTTTAATTTTTTACTCACTTCTTCTGGTTCACAGATCTTTGATGGACACAATGGAAATGCAGCTGCTGTTTATACTAAGGAAAATTTGCTAAATCATGTGTTATGTGCTCTTCCTCGAGGGCTTGGGCGAGACGAGTGGTTGCAAGCTTTACCTAGGGCGTTGGTTGCTGGATTTGTCAAGACTGATAAGGAATTTCAGAGCAGAGGTGTGTGGACTTTGGCTTTTATTCTTTTTTGTTGATAGAAAGCTATTCTTATTGAGGATGGAATCATGGAATACAGAACCGAGGATCAGGAATTGATATGTTATTCTTAACTTATTTACGAGTCCTAACCTAATCTGATTTTGTCTAGGAGAAACTTCTGGAACCACAGCCACATTTGTGATTGTTGATCGGTGGACTGTGACAGTTGCATCAGTTGGAGATTCTCGTTGTATACTAGATACCCAGGGTGGTGCTGTGACCACCTTAACAGTTGACCATAGACTAGAAGAGAATATTGAAGAGTAAGTTAATTTTGATGTTTATCTCTAAGGCCGCGTTAGTTAAATTTTTCTGTATTGCTCATGGTCATGAGTTGAACTGTATATACAGGAGGGAACGTGTTACTGCAAGTGGCGGTGAAGTTGGTAGGCTTAGCATTGTTGGAGGTGCTGAGGTCAGCATATTATGTTGTAATTATACTTTTTCCATCCTAAAATGGAAAATAGGAAGATAGCTTACAACTGGTTTTCTAGCATCTTATTAAACGACTTTCGTTTAGCTATTCCTTGTTTAAAATTTTTAGTTTTGAATAATTGCAGATTGGTCCCCTTCGATGCTGGCCAGGAGGTCTATGCCTTTCAAGGTCAATAGGAGACATGGATGTTGGGGAGTTTATAGTTCCAATACCTTATGTCAAACAAGTGAAGGTATAATCTGCTTCTAAATAGCCTTTCCTTATTTCCGTCGTTGATTATAAGGCCTATGCAACCTACAAGGTCTTTGTTCAGGATAAAAAACTTACACTTTGTTGTGGATTTTAGCTATCAAAAGCTGGTGGGAGACTTATAATTGCTTCTGATGGAATATGGGATGCTGTATCATCAGAACTGGCAGCAAAATCTTGTCGTGGTTTGCCTGCCGAACTTGCTGCTATGCAGGTTGTCAAGGTAATATGCTCCACTATGCTATGCTTGCTGTAGTTGGTGATTTTAAGCCAAATCATGTTGCGAAGTTGACATTTCTCGTGCAATGTATTCCTACTGTTATTCAGGAAGCCCTTAGAACAAGAGGGTTAAAGGATGATACAACATGTATAGTAGTTGACATAATCCCACCTGATAACGAATTGCCACCAACACCTCCCCCAAAAAAGCGGAATAAGCTGAAAGATTTTTTTTCGTTCAAGAAAAGGTCCCGTGATACTGCTGGTAAGCTGTCGAAGAAGCTTTCGGCTATAAATATAGTGGAAGAATTGTTTGAAGAAGGATCAGCAATGCTTGCTGAAAGGTAATATTTTATTATCTTTTACAGACATAAGTTTTTAATTGATGAATACCGGAAAATCTTCTGAATATTCCCTTTATATTGTTTTCCTTCTATGGTGATCCTTTTGTCCCCATAGGATTTCTGTCATTACAAATGGAGGTTAATTCATAGGTTGGTACATTAACTGTTCTTTTAATAACAACAAGGGGCTGAAGCTAGGGGAGTGTAATCTTTAATAATATATAGGGTGGAATCTGAGCTTGGAATATTGGTAATTGGTTAAATGGTAGACTTTGAAGATTTTACATTTAGGATCTAGATCAAGACTTATTCAAATATTGGTTGGGAGCATCACAACATTAAGGATTCTTAATATAATGCTGCATTGTCATTTCTCAATTTCACAAATATATAATTATATATAGCAAGTTTCGCGTATGAAATAGACAAAGTTTTTTATAGACTGGCGTCAATATATTTATTTGTTTCTCGATTCCTACGTAGGATTCTATGCAAATTTCCAGTATGTGATCTGTAGTTTCAAATTTGTTATTGCCTAGAAGCATTATAAGCTTGTAATATTTTGTTAACTGGTTTTCTTGTTGATTGAGACATACTGAAGGACAAAGTTCTATTCACAATCCTTTAAATATTTATAAAAGAGAAATGTTGTTTTGACAACATTGTTGTTGTCCGGTGTAGATACCATTTCACTTTTTAATTAGTTTTTTTTCTCTCTCCAAGTCACAAAGATTTAATACCAATTACTGTGTCCTTCAGATTAGGAAATGATGAAAACTCGGGGCAATCAACATCTGGTCTTTTTGTCTGTGCTGTATGCCAACTTGATCTTGCTCCAAGTGAGGGCATATCCGTCCACGCAGGTTCAATTTTCTCCACAAGTTCGAAGCCATGGCAAGGTCCTTTTCTATGTTGTGATTGTCGCGATAAGAAGGATGCAATGGAAGGAAAACGGCCTAGTGGAGTTAAAGTGTCATAGTAGGCTCAAAACTGAAGTCATTCTATTCTTTAAGCCATCTTTCACTTTTTGTAATCGCAATTTTTATAGGTCAAGTTATTGATTGAATCTCGCAATCAAGTAGCAAAGACTGTGACCTGGGAGAGAGGCCTGCACTGAGTTTTTGGGCGTATGAAGATTGTTCAGCTCTACCTGATTGTTAAGAGTTTGAGGGTTAAGATCAGTGTGAGGTAGATTCTTTTGTATAGTAGACTAGTAGTTTTTTTTTTACCAAATATAGTAGACTAGTAGTTATGTTGCTTAATGTGCCACCAAATCGGAATAATCTTGATTAACTATGCAGGCACCCCAACTTCCTGTATATATAAACTTTTAATTTGTAGTTATGGTTTGAAAAAAACAATTCATGTGAAAGCATGCAGAAGTTGCCTGTTAAAATTGATTTATTATAAAAGAAATTTAAAAACGATTTGTTTTACATTTTTTTTCATTTCCATTTAAACATCAAAATTATAAGAATAAATAATTTTCTTACGCACTAGACAACACTTTTTAACAAACCTTTTGAATAAGTCTCGCACACCATGTTGGCGGAATTGCTCAGTGCAGTGTGGAAAATGCAGAATAAAGTAGTGAAAAGTGCAGTGTGGAAAATGGCTTATTTGTTTGTAACTGCAATTTGAGCCTTTCAGGAGTGAAATTTTAAGAAGCTCCCCTCCCCACCACTATTTGTTTTTTCTGGAGACTGGTTAGTCTTTAGGCCAAGTCTTCGGTAGTCATTGTCAAAGTCAACTAAGCAGAAATCATACATGCAGTGTATGGTGGTGAAGAATGAAGACTTTGCTAATGACATTATAAAGTTTATTGGTTCATAAACGTATTAGTGGGTGATTCATGATGGCCTTATTCCACGAATTTCTGTTCCTTCTGTTTTCTCACCTTATGCTTCTTGCTAATGGGTACCAAGGAGAGTGTCCAGCTTCATTTAGTTGTGGATATCTTGGCAATATCAGCTTTCCTTTCACTACCACAGAACGCCAGGACTGTGGCTTATTGCCAATGCCTAACTGTGATGGTGATCCAATGAAGCCCAAAATGATCAAATATCAGAATAAAGGGAAATGGTTTGAGTTTGAGGTTAAATATGTAGGTCCTCTTGAGTTTCACGGTGGCAATGCTACTTCTACTTGTATTTTTAGAGACAATAATATCTACAAATTGCTGCAAAACAAAAGTTGCGAAGCATTCAGATATAATTATACTCTTCCTCCAACCTCTCACTTTGTTTCTTTTCATACGGTATTTCATGCAACTTTGTTCATGTGCAACCGTACTCTTCATGTCAACCCTCCAACATATATGCATAACTATACAAAGTGCCTTCTCTACGATCTCTACTACCAGCCTTACAACTATGCTGATAATGCGTCTCGGAGGGCTTTTACAGCTTGTACAAATGTCAGGCTTCCGGTAAAAGACTTCGCTGACGCTGACAACCCTTTTACCTTCGTAACTGCTGATATCCAAACTGAAGTACATATAACCAAGGAATGTGCATATTGTCACTTCAACCAAAAAGGACGGTGTACAGTTGATAGCAAGGGGAGGTTTTGTTGTGCCAATGGTATACTATAACAGTAACCCTGGAAACACTTAAGCACACATAAAAGTATTGCACCCTATTTTTCTCTGTGCAACTTTGTTTTCATATGTTGAATCTGAATTGTTTCCTCTAATTGCAGTCAGGGAAAAAGGTACGAGCTGGAATGTCAAACTGGGTGTAGGTAATGTACCACTTATGTAACTTTCAGTACTTGACTTTAAATTCATTGATCTTGAATGTTACAGTTCATAAAAGTGTTTCAATGCAAGTTTTGTAGTAGAAAGCCAAAATTTAGTCCGGTCCGGCTAACATAAATATACAAATTTTGTTTATATATGTAGAACAGTAGAAGTCATTACTTTCGTGTTCAGAAAAAAACAAAGTCAATACTTTCTTCCACTAAACATTTTTGTTCTATTTTAAATAATTTTTAATTCTCCAGCAGTCATGGTGGCTATTGGAATTTCAGCGCTGATTATGTTGGCTTACTGCATAAGGACAAAGATCTTCCCTCGGAAGAAGAGTTCAAACCTTCATATTATTGAGGAGTATTTGAAAGAGCATGGACCTCTTCCTGCTGCTGCAAGGTACAGTTATTCAGATATCAAGAAAATAACAAAATCTTTCAAAAATAAATTAGGGCAAGGAGGGTACGGAAGTGTATACAAAGGGAAGTTACATGATGAGCGTATTGTTGCAGTGAAAATTTTAAGTGAATCAAAAGCTGATGCTGAAGATTTCATTAATGAAGTTGCAAGTATAAGTAGAACTTCGCATGTCAACGTTGTTAGACTTTTGGGGTTCTGTTTGGATGGTTCTAAAAAAGCACTAATATATGAATTTATGCCTAATGGATCTCTTGAAAAGTTCATATATGAAGAGAAAAGCCCATTGAAGGACGATCGTCAATTGGATTGTAAAACATTGTATGATATTGCAGTCGGCGTTGCTCGTGGATTAGGGTACTTGCATAGAGGCTGCAACACTAGAATCTTACATTTTGACATAAAACCTCATAATATATTACTAGATGATGATTTTTGTCCAAAAATTTCAGATTTTGGACTTGCTAAAATATGTCCAAGAAAAGAAAGTATTGTATCCATATTTGGCGCAAGGGGAACCCCAGGGTATATTGCTCCAGAGCTGTTCTCCAGACATTTCGGCGGGGTGTCACATAAATCAGATGTCTACAGTTATGGAATGATGGTTCTAGAGATGGTTGGTCGAAGAAAAAATATTAAGGTTGAAGTTGAGTGTTCTAGCGAGTTATATTTTCCACATTGGATTTACAAGCTTCTTGAATTGAATCAGGATCTTGGACTCAGGTGTATTAAAAATGAAATTGATGAAGAAATGGTAAGAAAAATGACAGTGGTGAGTTTATGGTGCATACAAACTGGCCCTTCTCATCGACCAGCAATGAATAAAGTGGTGGAAATGTTGGAAGGGAGCCTTCAAATGCTGGAAATACCGCCCAAACCCTCTTTGTCCTCTCCTTTAACATCTCCAATCCATTTATCATCTGAAATATTGTGATTTGTATGGATGTTAAGATGCAATGCGTATGTAACACATGGAAATAATGTCATGATAGTTACATATAAAAATAAAATGTTATGTATCTCAAAGAATTGTAATGGTGTGTCATTTCTTTTGGTTTATGTTTTATGAGTAGGCTGTTATTACCTATCTTTATTATTGCATTTATCACTAGAATTTTATTTTTCTGCAGATTACTATAAGATTTCATTTTGCAATAAGCCTAACTTATTTTGGTTTGCTTCACTGTTCCAAAAAGATATAGGTACACTTTTCTCATTTTTTCATTATTCATTTATTGAAAGATCACACAGACAAGAGGATTTTTCTTAATCTCTGTTGTTTTTACAGGTCACTATTGTCATTGACTGACATACAAGGAAAAGTTCTATGAGTATTTTTATTTGCAACGTAATTAACTGATATGCTGTTAAAAACAGACAATATAAAAACTAAATGCAAGTTATTTTTTAGAACTTGCAAAAATTAGTACCTTGTGTTATTAAAAGCAGAACAATGTTAATCTATATTAGTTTCTGGTAAGGAAGATTTGAGCAAATTCTTTATAGTCCTTGTGTGATTAGTCTTGCCGAAAGAAAATAAGGGCAGGAAAATGTAATGTCTTCAATTGACAAATTGAATATGTGCCCGTTTGTTTCGGAAAAAATCACTTTCTCTATTTTTGTATTTTTGTTTAGAATTTTTAGAAAAATCATTTTATTAAAAAAATAAAATAAAATTCTATTTTGACTCTAAAATGAAAAGTTAGTATGGTTAGCTTTTTCAAAAATCTATTTTTTTTTTTCAAAAACAAGGAGGTATCACATGAACTAGTTGAAAATATATTTTTTTAAAAATAACTTTTTGGGTAGTTAACAAGCACAAATAATTTCAGATTTTTTTTAAAATCTCTAAAAAAAATCTAGACTTTTTTAACATAATTTTTTTTTAAACCTAAAACAACGCATCCAATATATTGTCTTCCAAGATCTACATATTTGAGAGGGCAACAAAAATAAAATATTACAACTAAATTTTATATTGGAACCTAACAGTTTACTTCTAATAATTTGATTTTTTTAAAATGTTTTAATAGTTTGATTTGTTTTACTTAATTTTTTTTTAATGTTATTCTTCACAATATTGTAATCACCACATAGTTGTGATCACTAACTTTGTGGACATAGTCACATAGATTGTACCAACAGTTATGGATGGTAACAACTTGTCAGGAAACAATTTAGACAGTGAATTTTAAATTGTGTATTCTTGAGAAGTGTCTGGTAAGTGAATACTACTACTCGTTAAGTTTACGCTTATGCTTATGATGCAGCCTTTTTTAAAGAATTCAAACCTATACTTTGAAGTATTTCCCCCTCTAAAATAATGCGTAGTTAATTCAATCTAAATTTCAATCCAAAATTTAACTGAAAAACTGACAATAGCATTATACAAAAAACTGAAAAAACCTTAAGATAATAATAGTAATAAAATTGTCATCAAAACAAATGCACTGAATGGTTAAAAGTCAAGAATGATGGCAACAACCTTGTGGAAGCAGGATTCAAAAGAAAAAACCATGTGGAAGTAAATTTCCCCAAGTCTTGCTTGAAAAGTTCCAGTCCAACTCCAAGTCGACAATGATAGCAACAGCCAACCACTGAACATAATCATACTTATTGCTTGCACCCTTTCCGTTAGAAATGTCATGCTTAATGTTCTGGTTTTTCATATTCACGTCATTAATATTCTCAGCCTTCTCCAATACCCTCCGTCTAAACCAGGCATTAGTCTCCACTCTCCAGGATGAACAAAAAAAGCCTTTTGTTTATCATCAAACCCTTCCACTTTCTCTTAATTTATTCATACATCACCCTTTTTTATTTTCTTACCACAACCACTCTATGCTCTATAGAACCAAAATTTGAAGCTTGTGAAGCCAAAACATGTGGCAATCAAAGTATAAGCTACCCTTTCTATATCAAAGGATTACAAGAAGCCTATTGTGGCTACCCTGGTTTTGGTATCACTTGTAACAATACTATTGGTTTTCCAATCCTTAATCTTTCTAATACTGAATACATAATCGAGGAGATTTTCTATCAAAACCATTCATTAAGAGTTTC
>Ga0228710_1003039_pt1 | contig 26699 bp, 12 predicted proteins | sample MedpolnodulmetaG_FD_177995 | JGI IMG/M metagenome (GOLD analysis project Ga0228710, IMG submission 177995) | Root nodule microbial communities from Medicago polymorpha collected in Santa Monica, California, United States - pink nodules | ecosystem: Host-associated > Plants > Roots > Nodule... | reverse complement strand
GCCTATGTATTTGCTTAACCATTAAGAAGTAAAAATATCTAAGTACTAGCACCACCTAGAATAATCTAGTACTGTCACTAGAAAAATCTAGTATGAACCGCCTCTATAGGAATAATCTAGCACCATCTAGGTATTTACTTAGCTAGAAAATTCTAGTAATTGCATTTACTTTCTTATGCATTAAGATTAGAAGCCTATAAAAGACACATGCTTGTACCATATTGAATCATCAAGTCTTCGGCAATAAAATTAGTGTGTGTTCAAAGAAATTCTCCATTGTTCTCTTAGTTATTACTTTGTGAATTTGTGTCCCACTGATATCAATTTCAAATTTCACACTGTTCTCGTTAGAAAAAATCAGCATGAGAAAAGAAACCACGACTGCTGTCTAACGACAACCAAAGAATAACACTATGTAAATTATTACAACACATAGACTATTCTCAAACACCAACTGCCCAAGTACACCAACATCCTCCAAATAAATACCTAACTACATCTCATCACTCTAATAATAAAAAATAATAAAAAGTCAAATATAAACTTCAAGTTTTTCTGACTCGTGCAACTTGTAACGAACAAATATAACCTATGTAATATACATAGACATTGCTCTACTTATCTTACACTTCAAGAAACTTACCAAACTAAAAGAAAATAATCAGATGAATGAACCACCTACTTATCTAGCACTTAAAAAAAACGTATGACCTACAAGAATTATCAAGCAAGAAAGTAAACAAATAAAACAACCACATCGAATGTCTTCTAAGCCATGTGTAACTTTAACATATATTTTCTACCAAAACTAACATCTTTCAATCCCGTTCAAAAGGTTGATGTCTTTCTCGTTAAATATCATAGGCACTCTAAACTATGAAGTGTCTAGTGATCATTCCACCACCCCAACCAATTTCATGAGGGACATCTATGTCTAAAGGTGTTGGGATTGCAAGGATCTGATTAGCAGCAGTAGCAGGCAAATCATGTATGCTTTCAAAAATATTTTAACTCATGTTGAAGTATAAAAAAGTTTAGTTTGATTCATGTTTTGAAATTTTTGTTTTTTCTTAATATATATAATTAGGCATTATTCATGGTTCCCGACAATATTCGCTCATGAAATTCAGACCACACCTCTTTACATACCAACAATTAGCAGGAAAGCAACAACACGCTGGCATGACAATAGGCCGCTTGTAGCTATATACTGCTCCTTTTTATTTAAGGGAAATGTTAACGTGTGTCCGCAAGACATATGTTAATGATTCAAATAATTTATTGAAATGCGTGTATTATATTTAATGTTTAACTTTTTAATTAATTGAATGTTTAGAATTTTAGAGAGTAATTCTTCTTTTGGGTTTCTTAACATGTGACCTAAAGGCATAAGTCAACACTACCCTTTATTTAAAGTTGTGGTAATAAGTGTTCTAAGAATATTAGTTAAGAAAATAGAAAAATTAAAACTTTGCATTAAAAATATAAATTTTGATTTTTTATGAAGTTGATTTAAGGCGAATTTCAAGACAATTTTTTTTAACTTTAATTTGTTTCCTTAATTCTCTCAAAAAAAGACTTTGTTTCCATAATAAATGTAACATATGAACACTCTTTTAACATTTTCTTATTTTTTATTCATTTGTATTTTTTTACTTTTAATTTATTTTTTCAAAGAAAAAAATTAAATGTAAAAAAAATACAAATTTTTACATTTAATTTTGTTTCTTCAATTTTTACATTTATTCATCAGTGTATTTTGTTGTGCAAAATGAATTAGAACACAAATTTTTCACCAAAAACATATGACTGAAAAATAATTTCCTGAACACAATTATACTATGATAAAAAAGGGTTATAAATGAAAAAAAATTAAGTACTCTTTGAGATTATGAATTAGTTAAGTGCTTAGGTTTTATCAACATATAAATGAAATTCATATTGTACACGAAAAGGGTTATATTACTCATGTGGATATCATTCTTGTCTCAAAAAAAAAAGTCATGTGGATATCATTGAAAATTTGTTCTCGAATTCTCGTCCCATATTTTCAGAAGTCCTTGAGATCCTTTTTTTTCTTCCAATTTTGACCATATAGTTAACTAATTCGGGTGAGATTTGTCATTATGTACAAGTCTTGAAAATTTTGAAGAAAATATTTACACCTCCAAATCCGGATGTGTAAAATGAAAAATCCATAGTGTAAAAAATACTGGAAAATTTTGAAGTGTTAGAATTCATTGTATTTAGTGTGGGATGTTAGACTTCTTAAAATAATTTTAGAGTTGATAAAAAAATCCTCAGAAATTGCATTTTCCACCTTTGAATTTTTTTTTGAAGTCTAATATAAGATGTTAGACTTCTTACAAGTTACAATAATTTTAGTGAAAGTTAAACCATCTCAAATGAGAGAATCTTATCCAATAATCTCAAATGAGAATCTTATCGAATAAGATATTATTATTTAGGTAGTTCTATTATGAAGAAAAATAAGGTGTTTATGGAGAAGATGTGTTTTAGTAATTGCATGCTCCCTTTGGGGAATCCATCAATTACAATAACTAGCTTTAATTTTGTCAAAATCATTCAAATTCAATATATGAAATTAATAATATAGGCTCTTGATTGTGTCTTCAAAGAGGACTTTGATTAGCTCATTTCTTTTTCTTTTTGGATTGCAGATGAAATGATAAAATCACCACAAAAATTCCGCACACATAACTATGATGACTTAGATTATCGAGTGAATGTGTTCAATTTTATCAAGTTTTTTTTTTATCAAGTGATTACCACCTTTATATGGAATACTGAAAATGCAATAATAATCTTATGGTAAAAAAAAAATTCGTCAAGTAGTCTAGTGGCTAGAACTCACACAATTTAATTGTGGACAAGTGAAGTGTCTGGAACTTAAACACCGATCTCTGCATATAAAATGCAATATTCCTACCAACTAAAATAAACGCACGAGCATACCTCTATCTTATGGCAATTTTTTAGTAATGGCAATTAGCACACATGAGCGTGACTCAAAAAATAAATAAGCAAGGAAAATTATTTGAAGTTTTGAAGGTGGGGGCTAGAGACTTGTTGAAGTAGTATGAACAGGCAGACAATTATTGGACCCACACGGACACACGCGTCTGGATTTATTCATTCACGACGAAATTTCAGCCTCAATGTGACAACCATAAAATAAAATTATGTGACAATCATAAAATAAAAATAAAATAAATTGGCAAATTGTGGTAGCATTTGGCATTTGCACCTTCTTCCCATTTTCTCTTAAGTCTTACCACTAGTGTGTATAACGCGCATTTCCAAAGTCTTATAATTCCATTTTCCAGCACAGACACACCGGTCAACAAATCTCAATCTGACACACGCACATGCATAAACTACAATATCATATCATTCACATTCAATAATCAATATACTATTCCAATAATATTCCATTGACTATACTCATATATATATATACTCATACCTTCCCCTTCCTGTACTCAAACCAAGACAACTTCTATCAACCATCAACAACGCAAACATTTTTTTTCTTCCTCTCATCAATTCAAGACTAGTAGCTCTAGATAGATATATTATTAGTTTCAAGAAAATCAAATTTTATTGATCGTGATGGGAAACTACGTTTCATGCACCTTAGCACCACCGTTGATGAGGAACGCAAAAGCAACAAGAGTAATCCTTCCAACTGGAGAAGTGAAACAATTCAGAGAAATCATGAAAGCTGCTGAGCTTATGTTAGAGAATCCAAATTATTTCTTAGTCAACTCTCGATCTCTTCATATTTCTAGAAGATTTTCTCCTCTTGCTGCAGATGAAGAATTGGAATTTGGAAATGTTTACATCTTTTTTCCTATGAGAAGGCTCAATTCTGTGGTCACCGGAGCTGACATGGCGGTGCTGTTTTTGGCGGCGAATTCGGCAGCGAAGCGGTTACGTGCCGGAAAGACACGTGTTCAACCGGATGAGAGTTCGGAAGTGAAGGGTAATGGTGTTGAGAATGATCAAAATGAATGTGTTCCAAGGTTGAGTTTAGAAGGTGTGGAATCAGGGTTTAGTTATAGGTTAAGTTATTGTAGATCAAAGAAACCTATTTTGGAGACTATAAATGAAGAACCAATTAGGTCAAGATAAAGGAATTAATCAAGGTGTTGCATTGTAGATGAATATCAATGTTTTAAAAATTGAATAACACTGATAATTTTATAGTGTGCTATAATAGATCTTTCGTGATGTTAATAGAATCCGTTAATTTTAGGTTGAATAGAGATTAGTATTTGGTCATGCAACACTTCCAAAAATTATGTGAGGTGTGGCTAGCCATAGTATCGTTGATCTGTACAAAAAAAATCATTTGTTGACTGAACAAGTTTGCGCCATATTCATGATATGATATTTTCTTTTTTTTGGAAGGATGATATTATTTTCTTGTCCTCGTGGAATGAGATTCATATTTAAATACTTGCATTTTGTAGATTATCTTTTATTAAAATAACTAAAATTTTATGTTGGATTCTAAAGTGAGGGTTCAGTTAAGTCCCTCACAGGTGGACTGTAACACCCTAATTTTATTTTTTTAATTAATTCCATGAATTTTAATGGGTCAAGGGTTGGTTAATATTATTATTGATGCTGCTTTAGCTTGAATATTATTTTGTTGTTAAGAAGATAGAATATTGATGAAGATTGATAAGTAGTATGAGAATTTAAATTAAATAAAGAGAGGAATCAAAACAAAATAAAATAGTGTCGGAGGTGTAAAATATAAGTTTCAAATAAGTGGGGGAGGGGAGGAGTAAAAGAATAGTGAACGGAGGAGAAAAAAAATTATAACAAATGATTGACCCAATTATAAATAGAAACATTAGGAGTTAGAAGCGTCACTTTTGCTGAGCATGGAAAACAGAGAAGAGGGGAGGAGAAAAGGAGAAACCCTAGCTGCGGTGGAATCAAGCCAAAACTAGAATTTTCGAGGGAATCAAGGTAAGGGGGAGAATCATTGCACTTTAGGGTATCTTAATTTATGATGGGAGGGTTGTCTTAAATTTTAATACATTTTTGCTGTTATGATGTGAATTTTGATGAGAGAATTATGATGAACGAATTGAAAGATAAAATTGAAAGATGATACTTGAGTACAACTAGTTTAGATTTTTGAATTGAGTTTTAGTCTTAAAAAGAGTGGATAATCAGATAGGTTAACGAAGAATTAATGTTTGAATGATAGGGTAGTCATGGAATGAAGATTAGGGTCGAGTTTGGTGAGTTTAGGGTCGAAAATGGAGTTAGGAAAGGTCCCTTAAGGCTAAATCGCATATGTGAAATCGCAGAAAATCTGTGATTTCTGTAACCGAAACAAAAAATAAAAACTGGCACTTTTCGGTTTAGAATTAGGTTTCGGTGCCTTCATGAAAGTTGTAGATATGAATGTTAGCTTTAATTAGGCGTTGGTTTGACCTCATTCCAACATCTACAACACAAGATATGGTCAAAATACTACACATAGGTCAGCAGGGCCAACTTTCGACTCTTTTATATTCTGAACTAGGTTCTGATGTAAACATGAAAGTTGTAGATATGGATATGATATTTCATGCGGCTTTGGGGTGACTCCAATAGGACGTCAAAAACTTGAGTTATGATCAAATTACTACAAAGAGGTCAGCAGAGTCGTCCACTTTGCCTAGGTTTAGGAAAACCAACCTTTGCACCCCTCTCTGTATCGAAATGGATTTAGGTTCCTTCATGAAAGTTGTATATATGGTGTTACCTTTATTTTAGCTTTGGTTTGACCTCATTCAGACACTTCTAAGTTGAGTTATGATTAAAATGTGCACGTGGGTCATGCTGCGTTTTTCATGAAGTTTCAGCACCACCGTTGTAGTGGACTCTAAACCATCCCTGATAGTGTTAGTGATTTTAAGAAATCTGTTAGCTTGTAATGTAAAGGTGAGGGTCCTTAAGCTTTACATCTAAATTAGGAAGGGTGATCAGGCATAAATAGAAGCGATTACCTCAGGATAATAGCAAGTCTAAAACATAAACCGATGATAGTGATCTAAATGAATTTAAAGATGTTAAAAGATGACTTGACAATAGGACGCGAAAAATAATGAGCTTAAGAGTTTTGATAATTGGAGAGTGGTAGAGCCAAGGTAATTAAATAATTTATGGCGAATGTTATATAGGAACATTTAAAGTGTAAAAACAAATAAAGATTATAGTGTAGTCGAGTTAGATGTTCGTAGGCGATATGTAAAGAAAGATAGGGAGTTTTGAATTAGGTAATGAAAGACAATAGGAATTATAATAGCGATGAAAAAGACGAGAAACAATTATAAGAGAGCAAGATAAGTAGGACAACGGATAAGCGGTAATAGTCATAATATTTGACGATAATAATAACAACTGGTATCGACAAAATAAAATCTTGAATAACTATAATGAAGCCTTAGTGAGGAAAGTTTTCTGAAGTCAAAAGTACTGATAAAGCGAGATAATAACTTTAAATTAGGATTAAGTTAAGATTAGAAGAATAATCGATGTATAGATGACGGCGAATGTGAGAACAAGGTAATAAGATGTAAAGTCGCGTTAATGAGAAGAATAAGTATGAAAGAGTTAATGACGATGGGGAGGTAGGACCTAGTTGTAAAGAGAGGAGATGTAAAGATAACGAATAAGTAAACAACTTAATACTATGAATGAGGAATATGGTATGATATCATAATAAAGTATATATAGATCCTAGAATAGATGAGAAAATAGAGTATGTCTGTGAGATGGAAATTAGAATAAAATAGAGGGATAGTGACATAGAAATGAGTCGCGCGTAAAGGTTGGATCAATGAGGGGATAATGTGGTGATATAAATGTCTTGAGAGGAACGAAATAGTGAGGAGTCTTAGGAATGTAATGAAGAGTGATGACGAGTAATGTTATGTAAACTTATAAATAGGTGCGATGAAAGTTGATGAGGTCTATATCATAAAGATGCTGAGAGTGATGAAGTTTATATTACGATATGAGAACTGATGATGTTTATATTATAAAGATGACGAGAATGGTGAAGTTTATTGCTAATAAAAGATGGGAGTGAGAGAGTTAAAGATTATAGAAATAAGAATAGGTGTCGGTTGTTTATATGGGTGATGAACTTGGAGATGTTTAAGGAGTATAAGGACGATAATGGTGACGTTTATTTTAGTTGATGAAGAAAATAAAGAGGTTTAAAATAAATACGGTGGTGATGTTGTTGATGTTTAATAATATTTGGTGATGTAAGCAATGATGGTTATATACGGTGATGTTTAGAGAGTATGGTGATGAAATGGTGAGAATATCTATAATTGGTGATGAAAATGGTGATGTTTAATTATGGTGATGAAAATGGTGATGTTTAATTATGGTGATGTTCTTGTTTATGTTGTGGTGTTTTGCATACTAGGGAGAGTCGTGCATTAATGAATGATATGTTGATGATGTGTTGATGCGTATGTACTTGACAAGTCGGTCCCCATGCATGCATACTAGAATTGAGTCTAGGAAAAATGGTGATGAATTGGTGATGAAAAGTCCAGTAACATATCTCTGGCAACTTGGTGATGATAGGTGTGGTACCACATTCATATAGGTCTTAGGATGAGTCCATATGCATTTAAATGACGTACTTGTTCTTGATATTTTTAAATATGAAGTGTAATGTGATGGTGTGATATACGACATGTTGAGAAAGAATAATAGATGTTGATGATCTTGTAATGGTGGAATATTGTTCTTATGATATTTCAATATTGTGAATATTTCCTTATAACATGTTATGGCTGGATTTCTCACCCCTTTCTTGTTGTTGTATTTATGGTGTCTGTACCTGTGGGGTACAGACACTTAGGACGAGGGGATCTAGTTGCGGAACGCTTAGAAGGTTGCGACGGGACTTATCTTCCGTCAATTTTATTTTAGTGATGATTAGACATGTAGTCAAATATGAGCTCTGATATGTAACACTAGGGTTGGGGTTGACGATGAATTTATTTATCTCTGAGTTTAAATCTTGAGAACTATAGTTATTTCTACTTCGATGTTGAATGACAAGAGAAATTTTTATTAAAGAGAATAGAGAATTGTTTTCTGTTGTTGAAATTATTATTTAAAAGGAAAACGCATGCTACTGTGTGATATCATGTGAAGTTTTGTAACATCCTAATTATTAAATTTATTCCTATTATTTAATAATTATCGACGGGAAATAGGGTGTTACATGGACCGCCATAAATAACAATAAGAACCATTAGATTAATTGAGTTCATATATCTTATTATACACCATACACACTGAATCACACTTATCTTTTCCCTCTCTCCCCTCTTCCTCCCCTTTATCATATTCATTCGATCTTTAAATTCGTAATCTCAACAAAACAAAAGGGATTTTGTGAAAATTAGGAATATAATAAAAAGAAAGTATAGAGAGAAGAAATTCAATTGTCGAACATATGATTATTTATACAATTAGGCATGGCAATGGGGCGGGGTGGGGATGAGTTTTGCCTTCCCCATCCCCACCCCCTACTCTCATATACTTACCAGTTACCCTACCCATACCCAACGGGGATGAGAAATTGAATCTCATCCTCGTCCCCAATGGGTTCGGGTATTCCAGCCTCATCCCCGTCCCCGCAGTGAATCAATTTTTTTTATTAAGAAAAGAGTTTTTTAAACTTCAATTGTAATATTGTAATACATTATCCAATAATTTGTGTTCATTTTAACATTTCCTTATCGAATAATTCGGTTGCTCCTTTAACCATTAATGAAAGTTCTTATATTATGATAGTTATCAAACCAAATAACATGACATATCATTATCAACCCCCTCAACAAAAATAAAAACATGACATTTCCATAGTCGGGGTAGGGTTTGGGTATGGGTTCGGGGTGGGAACATATATCCTCATTACCCGACCCGTACCCTTATAATGAAATCGAGAAAAACCTAAATCCAGTCAAATCAAGGAAAACCCATCAAATCGGGGTTGGTTTGGGCAGATAGTCATAGGCACGGGTTTTGTTGCCATGCCTATGTACAATCATGTGCTTTTGTTGATGGATTTTCCTTGAATATGCATAGTGTGTGGTTTTGACCAAATAAATATCCATTGATTTTCATCAAATCAATTAACTCTCAATTATCAACCGTCAACAAAGTGGAAAGTCAGGCTGTAATGGTCAGTGATCATATGACAAAGGTCTAACGGAAATGAAAATTTAAACCTCTAAACACAATTAAAAAGCAACCATCGTTTTCATTCAATTTCACCATGGCGTGGCCAATGTCTATATATTGATCCTAATTATCATCATGGGTTACATTTGATTTTCAACGAGCATCTTCTGAATATGTGTGGTGAATTGGAAAGGATGGAAATGGAAAAGGTAGGATTGTGTGTGGGAAGATATAGATATTCTCAGTTTTATTTTTAACAAATCTTAACCCTTCATTAAATCTAATGGTGTTTTTATAGTGTTTCATCAGTGAAGGACTTAATTGAACCCTCACCTTAGAATCCATGAAATTTTATAGCTTATATAAATTATCTTCTCTTTCCTTTTTATGGTCATTTTCACTTGCTAATAAATAATAATGATTTTTTTTATATTTTGATTTATATGTTTTTTTTTCCGATCTCCCACTGTTGTAGGTTGATAATCATATATATATATATATATATATATATATATATAGATATGATATGAGATTCAGTAATGGCTTATTGGATGTGAACGATGCACTATATAATGTATATTTGTTAATTTTGAACAAGGGATTAGAGCAGTCAATTTGATGGGGTTTGAAATTTCCAGCCTCAACCTACAAGTAAAGGGGGTTTAAAAAGAATAAGAGAAAATTGACACTCGTTTACATAAGTCCCAAAACTATTAGATTTCTGCTCTTCTTCCAGCAAGTTTCGCTTCCACCCAACCAAACTGATTAAAATACCGTTGTATTAGTTAACTAACGCAAGTATAAAATTAACATGACTTAAAATTTTGTTTGTTTTACACATACATGACTTAAGTCACGCCGCATGAGTTAACTCACGCATGTGTTATATCACGTGGGAATTAACTCACGTTAGTTTTGTTTTCAAATGTTCAGAATGAATGTAACTTGTGCATTTCCTTACTATTACTTCCATTTTTTTCACATTGACTGCTATTCTCTTCTTACATATGCGTCACAAACCTATTGGGTAATAATATGAGGTGTCATGTTATAACAATGGGTGCACACCGTACCACATGCATACATTAACAACCAAAAAATTAATTCATATTTTCCACTTATAACATTTATGTAATCCACCTCATATTTATATATATAACATTTGTTGTTTATTTTAACTCATCCCATGCAATTATCTATTCAGCGTAAGTTGTGTGAAAACAAGTATTGTGAAAACAGTGAGTTAACTCATACGGCATGACTTAAGTCATGCGTGTATAAAACAAACAAAATTTTAAGTCATGTTAATTTTACACCTGCTTTAATTAACTAACGCAAGGGTATTTTGGTCAGTTTGGCTGGATGGGAGCGAAACTTGCTGGGAGAAAAGCATAAATCAAACTATTAAGCTCACTAAATATAACATTAGCCTACAAGGCCAACAAGCCCCAATTTTTAGATTTTTTTTGTTGGGAAAGTTATTGACCGCAACAGCTAAAGTCAACACCGGAGCTCCGGTAGACCGGGAATTTTCCAGTGGAAATGTGGTGGTGGGGGTGGTGGTCGGCACAGTGGCTAGCATAACTCCGGTGATGGTTGGCAGGTGGCTGCCGGAGCTCTAGTGGTTGTTGGTGGCTTTTTTTTTACCCCCAAAAAAAAGTTTTATTATGGTTTTTTTTTCTTTCTTCAAAAATAATAATTAGAATTAGTAGGCTTTGAAACCCCCAACACTAAGCCCATAAAAAAAAATTAATTTAGTGGGTTAGGGCCAAACAAATCTATTTCAACATGAGGGCAACATTAAAGGGGCTTGGTGGGGGCTTTTTATTTGGGGCTTAATTGACACCTCTACTTATGTATCTGATTCAAGACCACCACAATGTTCCATTGGAGATGATTATTGAACATGTGATTGGGATTGTCGGACATGCTCTAGGCAATCCTGATGACACTCCTTGGTCCAGTCCTGATTTCACAGTTTATCAGATGAGAGTTGCCACTTTGGTTCCCTATGCAGCTTTCAAGATTGGAATCAGCCGGCTTCCAATATGTGGTAAATCTAATAATCTCTCTTTTGTTTATTTTACATTTTGTTTTTTGTTTCTTTTTTAAAGAAGGGGTAATATATACATGTTGTTAAATTAATAAGTTAATTTGTTTTTATGGTTATCTTGTTCGTGACAATATTGTTTGGTCAAATCATTTTTCAATTTCATGAAAGAATTTTTTTACTAAATCTATTAAATATATTTTAATTCGGAAAAAAATTTGATTTTTGCAGTGATATGAAGAGATTGTTGGCTGCTTTGCTTTCTTGGAGTAGATATTGGAGGAAAAAAAATCTCGATACGTGCCTACTAGACTGATTTCATTTTGATTTCATTTTGTTTGGAACTTGTTTAATTTATAATAGCACTGTCTCTTTCGTTAAAAGGATGCTTGGACAAATTGCACTCTCTTTTCGGTTTAAACTTTTAAGGCAAAAGAGATGAAAAGGGTGTATGAATATTTGTTTGTTTCTAATTATGCAAAATAGGGTGACTGAATTTCTAGACTTTATTAAGCATCCCACTGTTTGTCTAAAAAGGGAATGTTTGTTAGACACAAACCTATCATAGTCGTCTATTCATATTTCAACGTGGCATTTAACATGAGCAGTTGCTTTTAAAATGGAGCTATTCTTCCATAGTCACAAGACCAAATAAATAGTCTTTGGACACACTCACATGAAGATATTATTTTAAAAATATTTAATTATTTTTTTATCAAATTTATTTTTATCATTAAAAAAATACTTGTTTATGTGTGTGACCAAACACTATATGTTTGATCTTGTGACCATATTAGAAATTCTCTTTAAAATTGACACGGAAATCATTTTTTTTCCTCCAAATCTTTCCACCAAATCTCTATATATTTTTTTTGACAAAAAAAAGAATTAATATAAAAATAAATCATGAGAAAATAAAGAGGAAAACAACTACCCACTACCAATGATAACTAATGAAATAAATAATTAAAAAAACTTTCAATCTAAATAATTACCCACCTAAATTTTCCCACCAAAACTCTATAGCAAGTATGAATCTATTGAGAATATGGTAATGCATATCGACACTTAAAGACACATACACAATATCACAAGATGCATAGTAAGTCATGTAGATGAATCATTTCATAAGATAAACAAGTATATCATCATTTCATATAATGTATTTTGAACTAACAAGTAAAAAAAAATACGATTCATACAAATAGCATTTTGGAATTTTACTTAAATTCATGAGTTCAAACAAAAAACATATAAATAACATTTACAAAAAGTGAGCTTATAAGCAACGGGGAAAATGAACACATGATGATTCCCCAAAAAAAAAAAATCGATCATCGAACAAAGATTTTAGAAGTCAAAAGACTATAACGCTTAATCTCCAACTCTAAACAACAACAATAAAACTAATAATAATCACATGAAACCAAATCACTGATAAAAGTTCTTAACAATCTTATTGAAACCCATAAAAACTTAAAAAGAAACCAAAATCACATAAAAACAATAACAAAAAGTAGACAACAAAAACCAACCCTAACAAACCCCATTTCAACCCTGTAAAAGTTAATTCCTAAGTGTTTGAGTCTACGCGTAATTCTCTTGCTTCTTCTAATATATTCATACTTTATCAAACCATATTAAAGAATGGAACTAACTATTGATTTATTATGTTAAAATTGTTAGGTACTGCTTGAGGATTAGAGTTATTAACCAAACTGATTCTGCTACCTTGGTTGTTTTTAACCGAGATGCAACTTCTCTCTTTAATAGGAATTGTTCTTAAATTCTTCAACAACGTGAGCATGTAATAATTTTTTTTATTATCTTTGTTAACATTTATTCACTTACCAAAAAGAGGTAAAATCTTATAATTTTTTTTTGGTATTTCAAACTCGAGGTTATTGCTTTGGATGAGGTTGATCATAAAATTATGAAAACACTAACCTACAAAGTCAAACGATGGATTGGTATCCCGAAACACTTAAATATTGTTTTTCTTCTCCTTTTATCAATGACAAAACAAAATCAAGAGTTGGAGTAAGAATTGCTTTTCCTCAAACATACATTGATTGACAATATTGTTGAGAATGTTAGACAAAAAAAACTTTCACGAACCCAAAATACCAATAAAAAATATACACACATTGAAGTTAAACAATGCAAGGATGCACATAATTATCATGTTTAACTTCAATAAAAATTAAACAATAAAAATTAGTGAGGGATATTTAGTGAGGGAAAACGTGAAATTCCTCTCTAATTCAGTCACTAAATTTTGCGACCAAGGAATTTGTGAGAAATTTCATTTTTTCCGTCACTAATTTCCCTCGCTAATTTTGCTTTTTCTAGTAGTGTAAGTTCATTTACAAACGGCAAAAGCATTTTATCATGTTTTGATATGTCGGGGATTCAAGACAACTAATATTTAAAGCATGTTTATGGACTATGCCTAAGATGACATTCAAAGCATGTTGGTACAATAGACATATAGTCAATTGACCAGTGAGATCCAGTAGGAACATACAAGTACAACTAGTGACAATGTGACATGTTAATATATAATGATCTATTAGCAATCCAAATCACTAATAAAAGTTCCTAACAGATCTCGTTGCAACCCAGAAAAGATTAAAAAGAAACCAAAATCACATAAAAACAAGGTAATAGATAAAGAGTATACTCCCTTCGTCTCAAATTAATAGTTTCGTTTAAGGTTTGTGTATGGTTTTTTTTTAAAATAATTAACTGTGTTGATTTAAATGATAAAATTAATATCATTTATTAAAATATCTTTATCAATTATAGTTAGTGGAGTAATTAAGTTGGATGAAATTCAATAAATAAGGGTATAATAGTGAGAAAAAAATAATAAATGTTGCATTGATATTCTAAAGTGACAATTATTTTGGGTCAGAAAAAATACACACTAATGAGACAATTATTTTGAAAGGGATGGAGTAATTGAAAAAGATATTAATCCTTTGTTGATATTGTAAATGATATTTAAAAATTGACGGAAACAATTAGGTAGAATTACGCAAATTGAGGGATGGAGAGACTATTTTACAACTCAATAAGGGAATGTCATATTTTACTCTTTAGATGATATTAAAAATTCTCTGAATTGAGCCTGAACAATTTTAAGTTCCTTAACTATTTGATCTATGGTTTGATCCTTAATTAGCCGATGTATATTTTCGACCAAAAAAAAAAAGTTGGTGTATATGAAAAAACATTGTTTGAAAGATATCAATCTTTTAAAAGAGTCTCAAATATTTTGAGATGATTAATTACTGCAGTTGCACATGGATAATACATTTAGTTAAAAAAATACTTCAAGACCCTTAATATTGAAAATTCATAAAATTTATTATCCAAACAAAATAATTTATATTAAAAAGTTTAAATTACTCTCTGAAATTACATTACCTCGTAAAATTTCCTTATCCTTTGAAAACTAATGAAAGATTTCGGGAACCAATAACCCTTAAATATATTTGCAAATTTACCATGTATATATGCATGAATTCAAGCATGCATATTCGTTGGGAACTATGAGAAGCATGTTTATCACAACATTAGTTAATTATTTAAAAGCAAATATTTCACCGGCCACGACCATTAACTTCACCATTTTTCTTTATAAATAGTGAACCAGTTATACTGTGTTTGTACAATACCACTATCCATTTAGAAAATTCTTATATTTTAAATTGTTTTTGTGATCATTTGAAACATGGGTGGCAAAGGTGGTAGCGGTGGTGCAAAAGGTGGTGGTGGAGGTGGCGCAAAAGGAGGCGGTGGTGGAAGCAAAGGGTCCACTGGTGGCGGTAGTGGCGGGGATTCAATGAAAGCACCGGGAGGTGGTGGATCATACATATCTCGTGGTGCATTTGAAAGCAACCCTCAAGGCTATTTTAGTGGTCTTCATGCTGCTGACAAGGCCAACAAGTAGTGCTATTTCATCCAGCTATTACTTGTTTTTAACTAGCCTCTTAATTTTCTCATTAATAAATAAATATGTAACTGTGTGGTGGTGAATGTGATTTGAGCAATGGTATACATCAAGAAAGATTTTATCAAGAAAAATTTAAGAATGACATGGCAGAATAATCACCCTTAAATTTTATCAAGCAATTGTCCTGCAATTAATGTTAGCCAATAAAATCTCTGCCTGATCGGAAATCATGGGATGGTGGGTGTTATGTATTTTTTTTTTATGAAATGTTAATAAATGAGACTGAAATCTAAGGATGATTATTGTGCCATGTCATTCTTGAATCTTTCTTGATAAAATCATTTTTGATATCTACATTTTCCATGTGATTTATATATGTCATTATTATCATCACTATAAATAAACAAAGTTTGCTTTTGTTATCCTTGTGAGGGGACTCCAATTCGTTAATTTCTTTCCAATATATATTTGCACAGGGGTCGATTAAATTAAACATTTTTTCTCTCGTTATTTTACACATACAAAATTAAAACACGCTATATTAATTAAAAACTGAATAGATGTTTATTTCAATTATGATAAATACATGTCACAATTTGAAAAATACATGCATAAAACTAGGGTTGAAAATGAGCTGAGTCGAATCGAACCTATCTGAGCTCGACTCGACTCGTTAAGAATTGACTCGGTCCAAATCTCGGTTCGAGCTTGACACGAACTTTATTTTCAGTTTGAGTTCGGCTCGTTTAAAGTTCACGAACAGTTTGATTCGGCTCATTAGGTTCGATTCGTTTGTTCAAAGCACTTAACTTTAGGTATGGAAATAAGTAAAGCCACTTGAACCACGTAACTCAAAAGTCAAAGAATTTAAATTTTTGCGCATAAAATATATTGGAATTTACACCAATTTTTAATGGACAGGACGAGACTATATATTATTACACATAGTAATTAACACTCGTATGCAACCACCAAATCTATCTTTGTCTTCTTGTGTCATATGATTCTCTTATTATAGATAATCATATCCTCCATTTTTCATGCATGTTCCTATGCGAGACTATTTTAGTTTTGAAATCCCTAAAAACTACAACATTGTGCATGGCGTTGTCTATCAATTTTAATGTCACTCATTTTTATCCTATTATTGTTAAGTGGTTGTCTTAGTTTTTAAAGTATTATATATATATATATATATATATATATATATATATATATATATATGATCAATTATCTATAAATTTAATTTTTTTTAAGTGTTATATATATAATCGAGTCATCTCGTGAACCAAATGAGTCGAACTACATATAGCTCAAGTTCAGCTCAATTAGTTGACGAACTTAATTTTCAACTCAAGTTCGGTTCATTTGATTCATGAACCAAGTTCGACGAATCAATTATCGAATCGAATTATAAACTTTAATTGAGTTGGTTCGATTTATTGTCAGCCCTAATAAAACTTTAATAGTGGAGCCCTTCATTTCTTTTAAGAAATGGTGAGATCCCTTCTCAATAAAACAACCTAGAAACAACTAACCATCATATGAGGAAATGACGGTTCTTATTCATCTATTTTTATTTTTTAAAACATCGTTCTTAGTATAGATATCACTCATATATGAACAAATGAACAAGGAGGGATACAAGGCAGATGCTAAGAGAACCAATGAGAAAAACAAGCCCAATTACACTAAATGCCAATCCCATAATCTCTATGGACCGTGATACTATACAATCTTTCTTGCACTTACAATCATAATAAAGCTTATAATTCCACCCACATGTATGTGTAAGTGTAAGCCTCTCCATCTTTCTTACTTGTTGAATTTTTTCCTTTAAGACACTCAAGTTTGCATCAACGCTACTCTTTGCTGGCTTCCCTACCAAAACAATCAGATAATCAATACAAAATAGCATATGGTAGTACAGTTAATGAAATAATAGAGAAGAGAAAGAGATTTAAGGATTTGTGGAGAACAATAAATATACATGGGTCAAAGTTAAGACTTAAGAGGGTTATTTTGCAAGGAATTTAACTTTATAGTGCATATTGTTTTCGAATAATTTTGTGCTGATAGCTAGGATGTAAAGTATCTATATATTACCATTATCCCTAAAGCTATGAGATCTTATTTTGGGGTGATGGAAAGACTTATGCGTGAAAAAGGCATGGTTTAAGCTTAAGCATGCCATAAGATATTGGATGGACACTTGCTTTTTATTCTGTTGTGTATTTATATATAAGTGGTCATCCTCTTGAAATTGAACTTGAATGAATTTACTATGCAATGAAAGTGTCCATAAATAATATTTTATTTCAATATATGCATGCATGATACTGTCTTGGCTTCAAGCTGAGTGATGTGCCTTGATTGGATATTATAATTATGTAGTTGCGGGACATGTGTATGGTTCTAAGGTCTTACACATGGAACCTTTTTATCCAATCTAAAAATTATTTGGAGAAGAAAAAACTACAGATTCTAGTTTTAAGTTAGAAACAAGGCATTTTCTATGGTACACTCGAAAATTTTGAGTGTATCGGTATACCCGTGTATTTAAATGAATAGTTTAATGATTTATTTTCTTTAGAAAAAATATTTTCTATCATTTATAATTATAATAATTATATTTTATTTTCAAAAGTGTCGGCAAAGCAAAATTCAAATTTTTTTTATTACTCATAATAGTGAATATTGATTTTTTTTAATAAAATGTTAAAAAATTTAGTATAATTCTTACAAAAAATGAAATGATGTTTTTTCTTATGGGATAATATTTTCTAAAATATAAAAGTCGATAAATATCTATTTATTACATAAAAATTATCGTTAACTTATAGATTTACGTAGGTGTACCGATACACCTTAATTTAAGGGTGTACCGTAGAAACTCCCAACAAAGAATTCTTTGATTATACTTCAGAACATTCAAAACTAGAAACAATTTTAACTCCTCCAAAATACAACCAAACATATGTGTACATAGTGAATCACTGAGACCCGAGAGAATTACATGTTTATGTTATTGTGTTATACGATAAATTGAATGTAACAACACACCAAATTTATATGAACAATGCTAGCAATATATTCTCTAATACACATGTTTTAACACTCTCTTGTGCTTGTTAAAATCCATGAGTATTCCACCAAAATATATATGGAACGCACCTGATGTGGTGGAACTACTATGAATTTTAATTGAGAGAGTGCATTAAAAATTAGTGTCAAAGACAAAGTGTGTGTCGTCGAAACTCTTCTAATTATATACATGTATGAAATCTAAATATGTCTATTTATTTATCATCGTTGTTCATAAATGTCGCTCCATAGTGGTGTATTCAAGGCCATTGTTTAGGATACATATAATTTAAGAATGATATACATCACTTTTGTTAATCCAATTTATAAAACCATATGTATAACCCAGGCAAACCATAAACAATACACAAATAGCTTTTCCCATACAGAAAAAACACATAAATAGCCTTTTAAAACAAGGCACGGTTTGTTAAAGTAGTAGGCAGACAATGTCAAGAACATCAAAACCAAGTGTCACCAAACTAAACCGCGTCCATCTGAGCCAGATTCCTAGACAAATTTGCGATCATATCTTATCCTTTTAATGTGTATGTATAAATAATATAGTGACTTAAATTATTAGAAGATAACAAAAGAAAAAGAGGTAGAAGTACACTTGTTATTCTCATATGATCATGTAAAAGGTGACAGAAAATATATCTTACTGTAATACTGTATTTATCTTTGCTGTTCTTTTTCTCCACTTAGTTAAGTAGACCGATGGACACGTACACAACCACTTTGCACTTTCCAATTAATTAATACAACCAAACAAGCATATCAGCATTAAGACGACAAATTTAGATTACGATGTTTATTTTTTTAATGAAAATTTATTGATTTGTATCCTTTTGTTTGATATACAAAGTTATTACAAGATGATTTTTTTGTTTTGTTTTTGAAAATAAGATAAATTTGTTTGATACAGAGCTATTTGACCAACACGGTAAATATTTCAAATGATTTAAGTATTATGAGATCCAGTTCACTAAATGGTCAAAAATGAAATGCTTATTTGTGTGTTATACTTTACACATACACACACAACCATCTGAGGCATATCCACATCACTTTCAGAAGTGGTCACATTACTACATTTCTCAACATTGTGTTATGACTTATGATCCATGATCTAGACTTCACTCGGGTGTCAAATATTCTGGAAACGCAAAAAAGATATATCATCCTAATTCCATTGTCGATCAAACACCTTGTCTTCATTCACCAAAAATAAATTACGGTGTATTAGACAGAATTTCTGAGTAATGTATTTTATTAATATCCCATTAACAATCGTGGCTCCAACGAATAAGTACGTTTTTGTTATTACTGCACTACAGGTGTCCCGACTAAGATTAGCTACATGCACATATAATATAGGTACAGATTCCAAATCTACCATGGACACTTAAGATAGTATGATATGCTAAATCTACAACATGCATACATGAAGGGTTGCAAGTAGCAACCTAGAAATACCACATCTATGACTAGGGCGCCACATAAACTCATTATATTACAGAACTGCACAAAGATCTTGCACTACAGAAACTGCACATTGGAGGATGGGTGTCTGGATATGCTAACATAATAGATATTATGTTAACTCAAATATCCATGTCAGCGAATATTTCTTCATCGTACTCGTCGCGTATCTCGTCGAAAGAAAATCCATCAGCAATCAAGTTACTGCCACACACAGCATTGTTCAAACAATGAGTAAAGATGCAAACAAAATGTAACTAGACACTTAATGAAGATTATAAAATCTTCACTCACCTAAAACAGCTTAAACGAAAAGTCACAATCCGCTTAAGCTTTCTATTGTAAAACAAGAAATTAAAGGACCAGCTGCAGAAAACAAAAAGATGGTTATTAGAATGATCTATAATTGTTATTGTGGTGCTAATATTTTAAGCATATGCAGCAAAAAAAATAATTACATGGCTCCTCTCTCTGGTAACGGATCTGCCTCAGAATCTGGTAAATAACCATAAATTTCACAATCGTCTAATGACACCACCTGCATCACAAAATAAAACATCACAAAAAAGCCTCTCTAGATATCACTTCAATTCATGTTCTAAATGACACTCACCTCATCAACGGCCTTGAACAAGGCATCCAGCAGAGAAACACCCCCAAAGGTTTCAGCCCATTCCTGCAGTAGACAAGTCATCCAAAACCAAAGGTGCCTTAAATTGCAGTAGCAAAACTAATCATTAGTATCACAAGTAACCATGCAATACAATTTTTGCACCAACAAAAGAATGACAGACAGAATGAGATATGTAGAATCCACAACACACTATAATTAATGTCAATAAAGGAATAAAAGAAACCATAGTGCCCTACTGCCCTCTATCCAGCTAAGATGTTCATTCTGGGGGATGAGATATGCCTTTTCCAGTTCGCGAGAATCTTAGATGCCTGAGGACATAGTTGTTCTTGAGCACTCTGACAGTACTATACTGCTCTGGTAACAGTATAGTACTTGACCAAACAAGAGTGAATATTATTGAGCAAACCTGGATGGTTACCAAACTGGCCAGATTGTGGTTGGGGACTGATAATTAATTTACCAATTGATTAGAAATTATATAGAAAAATGAGAAAATCATTGTGCACATTAAAGTTTATAATTCTAATTATGTTTTTATAAACATAATTAGAATCACCGTCACTTACCTCCCCTCACTATTTTACAACGTTCCATAAAAAAAAATCCCTAAAATTATATTTGTCCTCTTCTTCAATACTGTTTTTTTAGATAGTATTTTCTTGATATTTACTAGTAAAAAAGTTTTCACAAAGTTCCATTGTCACCATTGAGGCATTGACGTTAGTTAATGTAAAAGGACAAGGAGTCCCCACAAGTATGATGTTCATCATCCCAACCCTCATGCACTTGACAAACTGTGCAGAACTACTGATTGAAAATCAACACAGACTAGGCAAATCACAAGCAAAATAACACATAGCTGAGCTTACTAGGGAGCGACACTAACAACTCCCAACCTTCACTTGTCCTACTTTGAGACCTTACTAATTAAAGTTTCTCTTAGAGGGGGAAGTGTAAGTTCCCTTCATTATAGGTTTATGATTTGGTATAATAACAACAGGAAAATGTATAGTTTAGTGTAATATATTAATAACTGAATAAAAAAACGAGGAATTGATTAGCACGTAAATAAACATCTAATAAAATCATCACTACTGTATCTTAAAATAGTTTAGAGCATCTTAAATGATAACTTAAGATTGGGCTCCAGATGTCACGGACACAGTATATTTCCTGATATGATTAAGACTAGGAATCTAGTACTAGCATAAAAAAGATAAGCATTTCGTATCTGGTATCACATCATTATACATAAGATTCCATTTCTCAAAATTATTTTCACCCTTTTTCCCTTCCTTACTTTAACCATGTAATTTCAACACAATGTATTATCAATGTGGTACCATCCTCAATAACCTAGCTACACTATCACTATTTCACTAACTAGAGCCCTACCTTATTGTAAAGATCTAATTATCTCCATGATTATTTTCTTCCAATTCCCGTGGCTCTCCCAAACTTGGTGGACTTTGTACTGTAAGAACTAAGAAATCTAGTTTCCATTTTGTTATATGTTGCTAGCCATTACAGTGGACTCATCCAGCTTCTGTTCAAAAATATAACAGAGATCTGTTTCAGTTTTGCTTTGTAGTCACTTCTCATAGGTGCACTACGTGGACATTTTGTAGCACCCTCTCCCAGCTTCAATCATTTTCTTCAATAAGTCTGCTTTTAGGTAGTAAAATGTCTGCATCCACCCTAATCATCAAAATGTCCCTCCCATTTCTATCTTCTTAAAAAACTGCTATCTCTAATTTGCACTTCTACTTTCCATCTATCCTCAAAACATGTTTTCTTCAACCATCAGATTCTCTATCCTATTGCTTTCACATCATGCAATGTCTGCCGCTAATTTGGGATTGTGTCGTCCTTCTCTAGTGTAAAAAAACCCACCAAGTGACTAAGGTGATGGCGTTGCAGCAGGAGCAACGGTATGATGGTTCCCGGATACTGTAAGTTTAACCTTCGTCATGTGAGAAAGTGTGTGATGCGCACTTCCTTGGCACTGTGGCCTCCCACTGTCTTTCCTTTGTGTCTCCTATCAGATTCAACCTTTCTTAGTTCCCCTTGATCATCCCCTTCCCAAGCTGTTTTGGCTCCCTTGGGCTGCACTTTGCCATGTTTGTTTGGACTCGTCAAACCAAGTGTGCTTCCTACTTAATCAGTTGAGTTTTTTTTTCTCTCAGTTGGCTCAGGTATTTCTTTATTCTTTAAGTTGCATGTATAGTATGCAAACGTACCACTCTACTCTGTCATGTAACAATTATACAAGCTCTTCAGCCTGATGATGATTCAAGCTTTCTTTTTATCCTCCAACTACACTCGTCCCTTAGATATATCTAGAGTCCCTGGGTTGCCTTTTCAATCATGTTTTGCTGGGCCATCTTCATCTTAATTTAAGTGCTAATTTGAAGAGCCTCGTGATCAGTGATGACATTATTGCATATAAGATTTTTTCAAATGATCTCTTAATGTCCCATTATTTCTACCGATTTGTGTCCTTAATATGATACAATAAGAGTGTAGTATTTAGTTAAATATGAGCTAGTACTTTGTATTCTGTATCATGGTATTATCATATTATGCACTTATCATTACTCCTTTTGTACCTCCTAAATCATACAAGTATTTTTAGACATTGAAAGGAGCATAAACTATTGCCAAACAATGCCTAGTACTCTAAGAGGTAATACTAAATATGGAAATCTTGTATAAAAAAGCACAAATTTTAACCCCAAGCATCTTATGCCCTGACATCCAAGGTGCTTATAAGATTTTTGCACATTAAACGCCTGCAAATACTTAAAGAAATCTTAAAACAACAAAAAGACAATGTTTAATAGTAGCACCTTTGAGGCTTCAAACATGTAGGCGTCAAAAATCTGCTTAAAACTGTCCCATGATTCCTCTGTGAAAAACTGGTGAGCTTTAACTGCGCTAAAAACCATTATACGCGTATGGTATTATAGGAAAAATAAAAAGAAGGATGCAATAGCAGAAACACAAAGTAAAAGCAAAATTGTTAAACCACTTATTTGACCACAATAGTAATTTGGGAAATGGAGAGACTTGAACTCTCAGCTTCAAGAGCAACAGTATTTAACTGTCTGTCAAGCCTTTTGACAACACTCCCAATGAAATAAAAAGGATTATATAGCGGGTTGCCATGTCGCAGTCTAAGCTGACAATAGCATTACCCATAATCCTTCTTTTTAAGTTTTTTTATTATATGGACAATCTTCAATACATCATAAGATACTAAGGTACCTGAAGTCATAATCTGGATACATGTGATAGAGGGCAAGAACTAGGTAAACCAATGTCTTCCGGCTGGAAAAAACATATAATTAAAACATGCGAGAGAATTCTCAGTAATAATTTTCTCTTGCAAGACTTATCTAGGTAGTACGTAATGGCTACCTGGTTCTGGCTGATAAGGAGTCAACCGGTGAGGATAAGGAGTTAACCGGTGAGGGAGAGTCATTGTCAGATGATTTTCCAAGATAATCAAGAATCTGAAATTTAAGAAGTTCAATAAATAATTCATAAATTGACAACAACAACAACAACAAAAATTAAATAAATTGAAGTGCCACAGGCATGTCATATGGCATGAGCATGAACAGATAAGCAACTAAGTTTAAAACACGGAGAATTAAATTAGCAAAAAAATCCTTAATTAACAAAATCTTTAATTCTACTTTTAATACTTGTTAAGTGTATGTTTGATTCCACTTTTGGAGGAGTCAAGATTGATTCCAGAGGTATAGAATTGATTTTGACATGTTTGGTTCTTCTAGAGTATAATTGATTTTGTCTCAAAAATTGATTCTAATTAAAGTTAGAAATTGTATTTTTTTGTATTCAATTCAGTTTTAACGAGAATCAATTTTGTACGTAGAATTAACTCACTCAAGATCAATTTTTGTCACCAAAACCAAACAAACACTGAATCAGGTTGCTAAATTAATTAACAATATCCTTAATTATCCTATTAAGTATTAACACTTACTAAACCAGCTTCAGCTGCATTAACATTTTGTAGGGATGTGAAATTCGGCTTACCTCATTACTCAAACTGATAGAGAGTTTCTTATCTGCTCCAGAATGTTTACCTATGCATAAAATACAACTAACATTATTCACTACCCCAACAAAATCTAAAAAACAATTTTCATTTATGTCACCAATTCATTCTTACAACTATAAGCTTCAATGCATCCTTTGATAGTACGTTCTCCCAGATTCAAATTACTCAAGAAATCGCTAAGCCTGAAAATATTTTTTACCAGACTCTTATCATATACCAAAATTATGCAACAAAATATCACAAAACTCAATTCAAATTCGTTCAAAATTTCAATTACCGATCCAAAGGAGCACATTCCAGGAACTTCATGATGAACTACGTTTCAATAATTCAAATTTGACAGCGATAATCGAAGCTAGAACACTGCAAGGTAAAATTAATCGAAGATTACGAAAATTTCACGAGATTAGAAAGTTATATAACAGATTGCGAAATCAAATCATGTGAAAATGAAAGAAATTGAATTGAAATTAGAAATAGGAGTGAATTATTGAAGTACCGAAGAGAAAGAAGACGAAAATTGATTGGTTTGTTGAAAATTTGAAAAGATACAAACGTCGATTTGCGATGTTAGGGTTTGAAAATTTGGGGGAAATAAAGGGGTTTGGAAGCGGTGAAAATGGAATATTCTGTATTTTGATTTAGATCAGATCGTTACGTGGAAGATAGATAGAGGTTCCTAAACGAATTTTTAGGTTGCCAATAAGGCATATTCCAGATTTCCGGTACAAGATTTTTATTTTGTTTGAGTAAATCACTATCACTTATTTAAGAATTTTAAGTTATTTAACTGTACTCTGTTTTTTTATGGTGTCGAGATTCACACCCAGACCTTACATATATTGTGCGAGTTAAGTTACAGGACAATTTTTGTACTCTCAAATTTTAGAACAAATAACGCATTTATTAAATAGATAAAAATAAATTTAAATATTTTTAAAAAATGTAACAAACATGATATAAATATATGTATTTTTTTTTATCATTTTAAAAGTGTAACAAACTCCATAAATATATTTATACTTTTTTCATTGTCCCAGTTATATTAGACAACTTTTATATAATAAAGATTGTTTTTTCTAGGAATCTATAATAAAGATTGTTGTTAGCGTCGTTAAAAAAAAGAATTTAGATTTATTTTTTTTGTTATATTTTTGGTGTCAATGAAATAGATAATCATGGTTATAATGGTTTGTTATAACTTAAAAACAACAAACATTTATATTTTTAGTTTTAATCAAAATCAAAATTTCATAAAGAAAACAACGCTCATAATTTTCAAACTTTAGCGCAATAAAAAGAGCGGAAAGACGGGCACGAGTGCCCGTCTTTCGCTAGTTATAATAAGTCTTTAAAAATTTTTTTACCACTTATGTTTTTAAGTTTTTAATTATAACAAATTATTTTTTGTAAAGTTTAGATTTTTTAAGTTATTTAATTGTAACTTTTAAGTTTGCCATAATTTTTATTTTTAAGATTTGACATTTTAAAATTGTTACGATTAAATAACTTAAATGATCTCATTGGTACGAAAAAAAATTTAAATGACCGACTTGTTACAATTAATTAACTTAAAGGACCTAAGTTGTACCAAAAAAACCTTAAATAACCAATTTGCTATAATTAAATAACTTAAAAGACTTTCGATGTAATTTAACATTTTTTTTATAATTTCAACTCTTTTTCTCCCCTCATGTTTAATGGTTGAACTTCCCTTCATAAAATATCGAGAGTGTGGTTGATTTTAAAAAAAAATGATTTTGATATATATATATATATATATATGTTTGGTTGAACTTCCCTTTGGATATGTAGTGATAAAAATTTGAGTTTACAAAATTGATTTTAGTTCCCTAAAAGAAAATTAGTTAGAAATAAGTTTTTTTTTACAAGTTTAGTTAGAAGTAAGTGTAACTAAAATAGCCAAAGGATGAGATTATTAGCTAAAAGTATTCATCTACACAATGCGCGACAAAAATAGGCAATTACAAGGAGTTCACAAGATAGAAACAAAGCACCAAAACAATTACAAAGTGTATTAACTAAAATATGATTTTGAGATATATATATATATATATATATATATATATATATATATATATATATATATATATATATATATTTTTTTTTTTTATATAAAAGAATC
>Ga0228710_1003038_pt1 | contig 26708 bp, 21 predicted proteins | sample MedpolnodulmetaG_FD_177995 | JGI IMG/M metagenome (GOLD analysis project Ga0228710, IMG submission 177995) | Root nodule microbial communities from Medicago polymorpha collected in Santa Monica, California, United States - pink nodules | ecosystem: Host-associated > Plants > Roots > Nodule... | reverse complement strand
CCAAATCACTAGTATTTAAGCTACCACACCACATCTCTTCAAAAAAAAAAAAACTACCACACCACATTTGGCCCTCATTACATCAGCGATAAGCAACATAATTATTATTTTTTTAAATAACAAGCAACATAAAATACAGTGAAAACTTTTCAAGTTTATAATTACATAGAGAATAATGTTACCCAACACATTTTTTTAATACTCTCCTTTATTTTTTTTGAAGAGGCTAAAATGGAATATATTACCAAAAATAAAGTGTTTAATACTCTCCTTTATGAGTTATGATCTTTCAATTTTCTCTCTTCATTTTCCTTCTCCATTACTATAATTTTGAAGAGTTTTAAAATGCATATTAAATAATTAAGCTCATCAAAATGTAACATTATTGTATTTATATTCCCAAAACTTTAATAATAAAAAATTGAGAGGGTGAAAAATGAAAAAGATATCGACTTCCCTTTTTTTGGTTAAAATTTATGAGTCCTTCAAAATTCATATGAGCCATATAATTTGATGGAACTCATATAAACTTTAACAGATAATAAAGTGTATTAGAGAATATTAAAGATTGTTTTGCTACTTACCAGCATTCATCTTAAAGAAAATTAAAGAAAATAGTGTGATTGTAGAAAAAGACAAAAAAATGCATTATGTTCATGTCCTCTTGTGTTGGTAAAAACAAATATCATACAACAAAAAGACTCAAGTTTTTGTTCCTATTTATTTATTTTAAACGACAAATGTTAATAATTAATTATTAAGTTACACTCCCTTTTCCTTAAAGATGATTGAATTACACTCTCATCCCCTTTTATATTAAAATACACACTCCCCTTCCTTATAAGATGCTTGAATTACAACCCCCCTCTTAATAATTAAATATGCACTACGCTTTAATCTATTTTAACATAAATAAATATTTTTTGATGTATATTAATTTGAACCATCATTTAAGAAAAAATAATTAATTTTTTTATAATTTAAATGTCAATGATAATTAAATTTAGGGTAAATTACACCCACCTCCCCTAAACTTTATTAAAATATCACTAACACCCCCTCTATTTTTCAATCAAGCAGTCACCTCCCTTATTTAATTTTCTAACTATCAGATACCTCCCCATGGGTTAATGGTGATTAAACTCTGTTATAAGACGGTCAACAATGTGCTTCCTTCGAAAACCATTATTCTCCTATTTATGAAGCTACCTCTACTTCCCCTTAATCTTCCAATTCCACCGTGTAATTTACCTTTGATTCTCTTAATTTTATTTAAATTCTCAAATCCATGGCTTTGTAACTTGAAATTCATCTGAATCTACAATTTCTCTTGTTTTATCAAATGCTTCTATTTTCTAAATATATAGTTAATTTAGTGTTTTGTTTGATGAGTTAAATTTGTTTAAGTTAATTTACTCCAACTTTTTTAATTCCTTTTTTTTTTCTTTCAAATATTAGAACATGAGGAGAGGTTTTTATATTGACAGAAGTTGAAGAGGTCTAAGACACTACTCTATTATTTGTGAAAATTGTTTTTTTTTCTTCGTTACAGTAAAGACATACTAAGTTCCGAGCTGCTATGCTACACCTACTAAATTCTGAGTTGGTAAAAATCATTTCTTGCTAAAGAAAGACGCAAAAGCATTTTCCAAATTGGATAAGAAACCTTGACAGTCTAAGATAACGAGTGAAATCCCTAGCCATCCAGCAATACAAGAGTTATGATAATTGACCACCGCAATACAAACTAAAGCAAGAACGAAGAGAATGATGACAATAATAAAAACACCAACGCGGGAAAGCAGTGACGCATAAACCAACGAGGGCAACGACAAAAATGATTGCAAGAGCAACAACCGGGAACACATCTTGATACAGGGAATACAGATCAAGGATGCAACCCAAGAACAAAAGTGAATGAGTAATCTAGAGACAAGAAAGAAAACAGTTTTAGTTTTGTGTGTGTATGGATATTGATAGGGAAACGAAAGCAACAAAAAGTTTAGAACGTTTTTGTTTTCTCTATTAACGGAATTTGATTATAACTAACTGCAGGGGAGGTTATTGATTATTGGGAAAATAGAGGGGGTGTTTCTTGTATTTAGACATACCTCAAGGGAGGTCATTATAATTTTCCCTAGTTAAATATTTTTCTATTGATTTTATAATTTAGAGTATAAAATTAACTTTTAAATAACCATGTTTTATTGTCTTTAGTAATTTTTCACATATTTTAATTTTAATTTGGGTTATTTCATATTTTATAATAGGGTTTAAAACTACATTTTAATGAAATTGTGAATAAAAAATAGCGAAAAGTATGTATTCAATTTTTTATTATATTAAAATAGACCCGCAATACTATTTTTTTCGAATTGTGTTAGATTATTTTTTTTTGCTAGATTATTAGAAATAAAAAAAATATTGAAGGAGTAAAGTGTAGATTTTAACATAAGAGGGGAGGGAAATGTAATTCAAGCTTCTCTTAGGGGAGGGGAGTGAAAAAATTTCTAATATATTTTAAATAAGAAGAGGAGAGAAGAGTGTACATTTTAACATAAGAGAGGATGAGAGTGTAATTCAAACATCTTTAATGGTGAAGAAAGTGTAATTTACAGAGATCCTATTATTTGTTCCCCAAATAAGAAATTGTTGTTGCTTCTTTTTATTACCAACTATTTTGTCTTTTTAGAGGACTACCTGTTTTTTGAAGGATTAGAGGACGACCTGTTGTTGCTTCTTTTGTCCGATCAATTAGAAATTCTAATATAAAAACAACTAATTACATTAGACCTTAATACGTTATTTTTTCATTTTTTGGGGTACAAGTCCTTGCTACATTTTATTTGAAGGGAAGACCTTACTACACTCTATCTTTAAAAAAAACTCATATAAATAGTAGTGGATCTGGATCAGCACACGTCATACTAACATATAGTGTTCCTCAAATCTCAGAAGCAAATGTCCAAACAACAGTAGCAACACCATCCAGCACAACTGCAAACAAAAAAATTTAGATAATTAATTTGATAAATAGTTTCAAAAATTTGACTAAGACCAGTTCGTATTTAATAAACTTAATTTCGAAAATAAAGAAAAAGAAAATCTTAATTGGCTAAAAAATTACGAGACCAAAATCATACATATTATCCTCCTTGATTCAAAAAGAAATAAATATTACCATCCTCTCCAGAAACCTGATCCTTTGAATTTAGTTTCTCTGTTTTGAGGAACATTCCAAGAGTAACCCTTGTGAATAGTAGCTGCAGTGTCTTTTGATTGATCATATGCTACAGTATAATTCCAAAATGCAATTACAAATAATATACACAGCAGCATTGGAATGAATAAGAGTATTTTTTTAATTAACTACAAAATCTTCTTTTACACACTAACTTTTGCACCTACTAATTCATGATAAAAAAAAAAATTTAAAAATAAATAAATAGTCAAAGTTTTTGAGTTTCTCTATATATTCTGTTTTTCACCATAGTGAAGAAAAAAAATATAAGTGTTATTTTATATAGGGTCTGATATATACCTTGAGGCTGGTTTTGATAATTGTGACTCATACTTGAGGGATTAAAGCTGTTACAGAACTACAGAATTAGTTGATCGGAGATGAAAGATGACGAGGACTTATATATATATATAATAGATAATGGACATAATGGTTTAGTTTGATTAAGGAATGATCTTACTTTTGGAAGAGGTTTATACTTTTGATTAATACGATTTAGCACTCTAGTCCATACAAGCTTGCTCTAGCTTTAAACGGAGCCCTGCAAGTAGGCGGTGGAATTAGTCCCCTTGGATTAGTCGATCCTAGAATCGGATATCGAGTTTTAAAAAAATAAAAATAAAATACTAATGACAAAATTTCAAAGAACTCAGTTTATGTCCAGAAGAATATGTGATATTCTTGGAGGAGCATTTTTGAACCCGTAATTTCAAACTTTGATGCTGCTAGGCGTTTTATTTTTTCTTTTTTAAGTAAATATTATGACGAAGCCCACTCAAATTAGCACGGAGAGAATCGAACCTAAGAACTCAAGGAGGAACATACTCCCTGCTAGACTCTTTTTAATCATATATATATATATATATATATATATATATATATATATATATGTTTTATAATACTCATTCTGGTCATATTTATAAGAAAAAAACATTTTTTCAGGTTCATTGAATATTTAATGTATTTTGTTTATATATTGGTCAAATACATTAGTCATTCAATGAAACTAAAACGTTGTTTTTTAATTATAAATATGACTGAAGGGAGTAGCTTTGAGAATTCTACAAAATATGTTTTAAAAGAGGAGATCAATTCTACAAAATAGTGATCTCCAAGACTATTTTCACTATTTTGTATAATTGATCTCATATTTTAAAATTTGACAATTTTGATCTTTTCATCAAATATTTGATTTAAAATATGGTGATATATACATGATTTAAATGAAGTTTTTTTTAAAAATATTCTTACAATTTTGTTGATTTTAATCTTTGTCCTTCATCGGATTATATATCACATCATTTAAAACATATCATATCATGAATTATTAGTTTAAAAATGTGATGAAAGGACCAAAACTATCATATTTTATAATTGGAGACCAAATCCACAAAATGGTAAAAATATGAGGATCAAAATTGTAATTATGGCAACTATATATTATAATACCCACCCAATTTTATGATAATGAGAATTTCTATAAGCTCACAAATATATCCTTGTTAATACCCACCCAATTTTTCTCTCTATAACAACTTCGTCCTTTTCTCTTCTTGAACCTTCTCTTTCATCATTTTCTCTGATCTTCTTCTTCCATATATTATATAGTTCAAAACTACTTGTGGTGCATGCATCCCCAAACAGTAAATGGAAAGAAAAAAAAATTGTATTGCATTGTGAAAAAACTGTACTGTAACTTGCACAATCTCTATATATACACATCATATCAAACTCACCCATATATAATTTAATTTTGTTTCACTCTCTTATGAAACAAAAAATGAATGGTTCCTCTTAAATTTCATCACTGCATAACTATATGTCCCTCACATGTGGCTTGAAAACTCATTTAATTAAATAAGGTAGGGGACTGCATCCTTGTTAACTGCCAAAAAGTGTTCTTGTAAATTAGAATACTGTGGTTGTAGCAGATTAACAAAAATTTCAACCAAGCATTTCCCTTCCACCATATACATTTGTTCTATGTGACAGAAGGTCGTGAACCATGTGCTGAGTTAATTTGCATATTGAGTTAAAATGTCCTTTCAAACGTCAACTCCTAACTTATGCATGGTAAAATTCAAACACCTATTTAATTACTTCTTCACCTAACAGTACCTGTTTTCAATGTGTGTGTCAAAATGAGTCTATGTGACTCTGTCCTTTTCCTTGATACTATTACGTAGAATAGAATTGTTGTACATAAATGTAGCCGATGCAACTTTATCGCTATTACATTGCATGTGAGGAGACAAAAAACACACATTGCTCTCACAGGCTAGTTGATATTTGATAGAAGATAGACATACATATTGTTAGTTTATTGATGTTTTAATGTTGAGGTGTATGAGTTTTTCTTTTTCTTTTTCTCCACCTATATATTGTGCTCTTTGTTTGCTGTTTTTCTTTCGTCGGATATTGTTCGTTTTATGCAAGGTCTTGATTATTAATAAATTTTGTTGTTAAAAAATAATAATCAAACACATGTGTATAGTAAATATCTACCTTATAAGGTAGTAATTTAGTCTTTAAACTTATAAGTTGTTGTCAATTTAGTTCCCTACCTTATCAATTTTAGTCCAATTGATTTGATATTTTATTTTTTAAACAATGCACATTTTATGTTGAATAGGAGGAGGCGATAAAATGTCTTGACAGTATGCGTTTATCTAAAGTGTCTATCAAACTTGATTGCAAACAAGTTGTTGATGACATTGCTAGGAGACTCAACACCAATTCCATGTTCGCGCTATTCTTGATATTTGTAAAACTTCACTTACAATCTACCAAAACTTTAAGATAAGTTTCATTAGAAGATAAGTAAATAGTGTTGTCCATATGCTAAGTGTGACATTATCTTATGTTAGTTCTCACGTTCATGATCATATGACATTGTTACTGTTGTTATTAATGAAACGAGTTAAATTTTCTTAGTCACACACATATACATATAGAGAGAGATAATTTTTTGTCATTATCCAAACCAAGCACTCCCAATAAACATAAAGGCAAATGTTAAATTGGCTTGTATCGAGGTATACATCAACAAAAACTCAGATACAACTTCAATAACAACGTTATAATCTAATTAATATGAAACTAATTGTATATAAAAATCAATTTCCACAATACATACGATCACAAAAAAAAATATTGGTTATAAAAAGTGTTATAGACGAGTCACTCACAATGTGACGAACAAAGATTTAAATTATAGTAGTTGAAAGAAATATCCACATTTAGGGCTGACCGTGCCTTAAGTACAAATGGAAAAACAAAAACAAAAATGTGGAATCTTATTTGTCGTGTAATTCTATATAGGAAAAAGAAACTGAGGTATGATATCACAGTAACTTGGTTGCTCCAATCCAACAACAACCAATAAGTCATCTTTGCAGTTAAATTTAGTAACTCCACTCTCCCGTTGGATTTTGCAGTTTTTCATAGAAGTGAAAAAAGTCATCTTGTTTCTTTCGACGAGACAAAAGAATTAAAGAGGTTTGAGACCTAAATAAGGTAATGAATAAGTCCTCTTAAACTATAGGTTTTATATATATTCTCTTTAGTTTTTGTTTACTATATAGCCCTGTTGCAATCTACCAATATGCATTTAAATATATCTGTCTTTCTCATTAATAACAGGTGCAGAGAAATCATTAATGATGATTGTATCTTCTTTCTCTTTAAAAATGAATCACCCCTTTTTGTCCTTTCAAATTCAAGCAACACTCTTTGTATTTATGTTTTTTTCTAGTATTTCACTTTCATTGACTGCTTCTATAGCTGGCTGCTGCTTGGTAAGTCAGAGAATTTAATTGGTATTTAGATTTCCAGGTGTTGTGGCATGATATGGTATGGTGAGTAAGACTTATCCTTAAGTTATTATGAATATACACTTTTTTTTAAGTGACTTATTTGAAATTTTTATTTGTTATGTGAATTAATCAAGAAAGTGTCAAGCTGGTGTTAAGAGTTTGACTTTGTAAAGACTAAGCTTAAATTCTCTTGAAAACAATTGTAAGACGAGGGTTCACATACCGAAAATATTTTATAAATATTCACACTCTACTCAACATACCGAAGTTGACAAGAGGGTTCACATAAGACTCAAAACAGACAATACCTCGAAAAAGCAGTAGCAGCGTCGGTCGGAACAAAACAAACATTTGTTGTTGTTTTCCTATTTAAGAGAGATATACTGTTTCTTCCTTCTATCTTCTTTTGTTAATCATTCTCCTTGCTGTTGCCTTTAGGATGAAACCATCCAAAATCTTTGGAAGTGAAGAGGAATGTGAAAGCAGTGAATCTGGATGGACCATGTATATTGGGTCCCACATAGAAGATGATAGTGATGGAGATATTGATAACATGGATGATGAAGGAACTACTCATCAAGCTGATCCAGAAGATGACGATGAAAGTGATGATTCTATGGTTTCTGATGCTTCTTCTGGGCCAATTCATCAACATGGGAAAGACTATGGTTTCAAGCAAGTGGTGGTTGAAGTTGAAGAGAATCAATATGATGATGAAAACAAGTATTGCTTAGAGAAGAAAGCTAATAAAACTTTGGAAAAGCAAAGGAACGGAAAGAAAGTCGAAAACAAAGAGAAGAAGTTTGTGGATGGTAATGGTAAAGGCAAGCCTTCAGTTGAGGGTGGTGGCAAGGTGAGAAAAAGGAAATAGCTTGATTTTTCGCATGAATTGAACTTAGTATCTTGAGATTTACGTCCCTAATGCACTACGCACCAACCACTTACGCTGGATTCCGGTGATATGTATTTTCTGATTAATAGATAGTTTATTAGTATGTTTTTAGCTTCATTTTGACTAAATAATAGCTTCAATTCCTGTGTTGTACTGATTCGTGTTTTCGGATTTGTTGTTATGATGTTGATGAAATTTGAATCAAGAAAATGTCATGGCCATATAGTATTTGCTGCATGCCACGATTAATGAGTAATGGATGCATTTTAAATATCTTGGTATGATATGATATGTAATAGTATACTAATTTTGTTTGAGCAACTTAATTGGTTGGTACGAGAGGCATTATAAACATTTAGGATTGTTTCCGTCTCTATTTTTTACGGTAGATATTGATCAATCTCTAAATATTTTCTAAGGATTTTAGTTATTGTCATGATACAAGTCGCCATAAAGTTTTTTTTTCTTTTCTTTATGTTGTTGAAATGATAACTTGATAACAATTGAAGCCGCGACAATCACGTCTAACTACACATCTATAATATCAAAGATCGTGACACGGTTGTAATTGTTATTGCAACCACTATTTTCAATCTCAAATCCAAGTAACATGCGTCACCCTTGTTAAATTTCTTCAGCTTAATTGTTTTTATATATTCTACAGATTTTTATGAGTTTTGCGATTTTTTAAGACTAATGCTTCTGCATGGATAAACAGGGCTAGTTTTAGCTTTTGTAAAACAAAGCATAGCTAGATTTTTCACGGAAAAAATAAAAATCACAGCTAGAGTATTAACAAAATGCATGAGATATCACTCATAAATAACTCATAATTACTTGATGTATATAAAAAATTTCTAGGAAAATCGGTTTACATTACTCCGCTTAATCTTTATTATAAGAAAAACTAATTAGTTACACGTATTAAGAATTGTTTCCGGTATGGAGGATTCACAATCCAACTAAAGGAACGTCTCTGTATTTAACAACACAAGATTAAATCTCATGGTCGAATCACGTCCATTTGATCATAATCAAATGACAATTTATGAATCATGTTGAATTGATTGCAACAGAATTACTATTAATGCAAGAGTATTCTTGCCCTCGAAAGAAAGAGAGAAAATGAATTTATTTGAAAGAAAATAAAGTGTATAACTTGTATTTTATTGATTGTAAATTGAATAGTTGGTATGCTGCAATTATACAAGTATTTATGTACGTAATCTCTTATTTGAATAACAAGTAAACTAACTAACTAACTCTTAACAAACAAGTTAGTTACTAACTAACAACTAACTCTAAATACTTGATAATATAATTGAATATTTTTTTAAAACTAATCTAATTGTAAATTGAATATTTTTTTAAAACTCGATATCCAGTCCAAGAGCCAACTTATTTGAGGGGTTCAATCCCACAATCCACTTACAGGGTCCCCATTTAAAGCCAGATCACAACTTTGTATGAACTTAGCCCATTGAAATTGACGCTAGCGAGAATCAAACATGAGACCTTACGAGGAGCACACTCCAAAGTTTCAAGTCAACCATTAGGCCAACCTCAAATGGGTTACTTAATAATAGAATTATACAACTGCATGCTCCCTTTATTCTACTACTGATCATTCAATCAATTAAACAATGTCTAGTTTCTTCCTAAGATTCAAAAAGATGTATGTTTTCAAACCCTTAGTTAATATATCAACATGTTGAGATTCACTTGGACAATGCTTCACTTCTAGCCTACCATTATTCACTAAATCCCTCAATAAGGGACACCTAACTTCAATATGTCTTCTCCTGCCTGATTTTCGGCCAAGTTTATGGCAGATGTGTTGTCAATCTGTAAAGTGATGGGACTTTTCACTTGAATCTTCTTTCAACACTGATTAAATCCAAATAGCTTGGCAAGATGCAAATGATCAAACTATATATTCTGCACCACACAATGACAGAGCTACTACTGGCTGCTTCCTTGAGCACCAGGAAATTGATGCTCCAGATAGCTTAAACAAATATCATGTGGTGCTCTGTCAATCTTATCTGCACACCAATCTACATCAGAAAAACATTTGATCACTGCATTTTCTTGCTCCAAGGGACTTGGAAACATGATGACATAGCACAATGTACTATTCAAATACCTTAGCTGCACTCCCCATGAAGCATTCATATGAGATATCCTGGCCTGGGATCATCAATGAACCTGCTAATCAGACCAAGTGCAAATCATATGTCGAACCTACTACTATAGAGCATCAGAGAGTGATCCAAAAATTTATTTGAAGATTGTTGAGTCCACTTTATCTTCTTCGATGTTCTTCTCAAGTTTCAGGTTTGCTTCTATTGGTGTCAATGCAGGACTGCAATCAATCATACAAAACTTTTGACAACTTCTTTTGCATACTTTCTCTGATGTTGGTTCTCCATCTGCTAATAAAGCAAAATGTGGTATACCGTACATGGGTAAAATAAAAAATGGAATGGCAAAGTGGTATATCACATCCTTGAGATGCAATATTCAAGTAGAATGAATAAAAAAAAGAAGATGTATTTTGGTGTAATTTTTAAAATTTGGGGGTTACTAGAAATTATTTAAGAAAAAAGATATAAAAAAAACACATGTTTACTTTGCGAACAAAAGTGCCTTTCAATCTATTTAAAGTAGCATTCTTTCAGAAAAATCTATTTAATATAACATGCAGGTTTATATTTAATTGCACTTTTAACCTCTAACATTTTCAATTGCGTGAATTTGTTCTTCGTGATTTTTTTGTGCAATTTTGACTCTGTATTATTCTCTTATGATTTCATAGTCCACATTAGAGCGGTCAAAATGGGCTAGCCTGTATGGGTCATCAGTAGCTCGTAGAAACAAAATTAAACACCTACAAAAGTCGAAATGTTAACCAAAGTTCCAATTTCTTCATAATTAAAGGTTTTTTTTTTATAAATGGAAAAATTCTAATTCTTACTCTTATATTATTTTTTTGACAAAAATTCTTACTCTTATATATGTACATATATAGTGCATTATTTATTTTGAAATATGAAGACAGCACACATGGGCTTGAAGTTTTAATAATTATGTAGAGACATTTTTGTTTTTCAATATAATCCAAGATAATTTTGCTCCATTTATTACATCGATCAAACCTCTTGTTTAATACACATGATTAAAATCAAATGGTTAATGACGAATTAACACTAAACTAGAGTCTAGAGTAAGAAAGAAGAAGCAGGAAACGGCGACGTGGCGGAAAAACCACCAACATATCGAATACCTCTTTCCTCTTTTCCCTCCGAAATCCCAATCCCAGTTGCGACGGAAATGTCACTCACACGCTCCGCAATCCACCGATTCCGTCACATCATCTACCACACTCCAGTTACTCATACCTTTCAATCCCAACGCCACCGCTCCTTTCTCTCTCATCCCATTCCCATACCCTTCCATTTTCACTCTTCTTCTTGTTCCACCTTTGTCCACGCCGGTGATGACCATTATCCCACCGGTGACTTTGATTTTAAGCCAGTCACCGGCTTCAACAAATTTCTAGTCAAGCTCAAAATGCTGATAGCATTGCCATGGGAGCGTGTTCAACATGGCAGCATCTTGAAAATCATTTTGCGAGGCCAGGTTTTACATTCTCTCTAACTTCTCAATTCTCACTAGTATTTATTTTATTAGTTTTTCAATTTTTTTTTTGTTTTTGGATTTTCCATGTTTCTGTAGATATCTGATCAGCTGAATAATAGATTCTCAAAGAAGGGGTTATCTCTTCCCCAAATTTGTGATAATTTGTTGAAAGCAGCTTATGATCCTCGTATTTCTGGTGTGTATCTTCAAATTGACAGTTTAAATTGTGGTTGGGCTAAACTCGATGAAATTCGAAGACAGATCTTAAATTTCAGAAAATCAGGTAGGTGTCATATTCACAACTCTGCGTTTACCCAATTTCTTCTTAATCTATCTATGAAAAAAAATACTAATACTAGTGTTTAATGGAAATGTGTGAACTCTAAGCCTCTGTTTGACAATGTCAATCACAGTCAAACCTATAGCTTATAACATATAAACTCGTATGATCAAAGTAGAGTTGTTTGGTAACAATCCTTTCTCACTAGTTTATTGCTTTTCACGACCTTATAGTGTTTTTTGAAATGCTAGTTGAACTGATAGCTTATAAAGTATCATATTTTCTCTCATTTTTATACTCATTATCTTAAATGGAAAATTTGAATTAAATATGAACTACAAATATATTTTTTTATGTGCTATTATTGTACTTAAAAGTTTTTCACCTTTTTAAAACACGAAACCATATGAAAAATGGAAAAACCCAATGAAAGAAAGATTAGTAATTCATATAAATCACTAAATGGTAAATGGCCTGAAAAAACCAACGAGCAATTAACACAATCCCGTTACACAGAAAAAAGTTATATTTATTCTTAAGTTCAACTGCTAGTTTTACTAAACACTTCAAATTTAATCTGCTAGCCTATCCTATCAGCTAGCCTATTCGTCATCTGCTACTTTTTACCAAACAAAATCTAAGAAGGTATAATACTTTGCAAACTTATTTTGTTGTGTTTCCTTTTTCATCGGTTCATGAGATTAATCTTTATCTATGTTAATTATCAGCGACATGTAAGTAGCATGATTCTGTTGCTTAAGTACATAATTTTCTCTTTTCATAAAGCATTGCTGTATGTGATTTTCTCTTAGGTTTGCATACCTTTGAGTACATATGGTGATATTTAAATTTAATCTTTAAATACTTCTGACACACATTACTGATCTTTGTTACTTATGAAAGACCTTGATAGTTGATGATGCTTGTAGGAAAATTTGTTGTGGCTTATGTCCCTTCATGTCGAGAAAAAGAATATTACATTGCTTGCGCATGTGAAGAAATATATGCCCCTCCGAGTGCTTATTTTTCTTTGTTTGGATTCAGTGTTCAAGCGGCATTTGTCAAAGGTATGCCAATTCTGCTTTTCATTGCATCTTTTTCAACAAAGTTTGACTTTTAGTATGGTGACATGCCTCCCTACTAAATTTATTAAAGCTTTCCAATGTTAGTTATTCAGATGCGATCATAATGCTTGATGTATTAGCTCATTTTTATTTTTATTTTACATTTTCTTTTGGAAAAATGAATTTTAATGTAGGGAAATTTGTCGTTAAAGGGTTTAAGTTTTTCTTCCATTCATCTTGTAGATGCATATAGGGAAGTTTGTTGTTAAACCCTTTTAAATTTGTTGATGTTTATACTTAGGCCTAAGACTCATGTTAATTCTTTCAGGTGTTTTTGACAACCTTGGAATTGAACCAAATGTTGAAAAATTTGGCAAATATAAAAGTGCAGGAGATCAACTAACCCGTAAAACCATGTCTGAAGATCACCGTGAGATGCTGACTGCATTACTGGATAATATCTATTCAAATTGGCTGGATAAAGTATCTTCCGCTAGAGGTGCATTTACATTTGAAGTCCTATTTGTACCTTAAATAAATAAATGAACTTATGGGTTTCTGCAAATTCTATACAGGTAAAGAAAGAACAGATATTGAGAACTTCATAAATGAAGGTGTCTATCAAGTAGATAGACTGAAAGAAGAGGGTTTCATAACAAGCATACTCTATGATGATGAGGTACATGCACTACTTTGGTATTATGTGACTGCTTATTAGCATGTGTAAGGTTGCTGTTGTCACTTGTCAGCTTGATTAACATAATCATATTGAGAGAGTAAGACATAATCTCATCTTGTGGCCAGTGAGGAATGCAAATTTAAATTTAAATGGATACATTCAAAAACAAAGATTTTGAACGACCTACTCGTGTCTTTTTCTTTCTTTAAAGAATAAATAACAAAAAAAATAAGGTAAGGGGAAATTATTATTAATAATCATGGTACTATTGGCCATTTTACAACTGTTCCATATGAGATTTGAACTCTGTCTTTTGAGGTAACAAAGTCAAACTCTTACGACTCCTCATATATGTGGAGCCTGATGAAATTATAGGGTTTTAGATTTTTTGGGGAAGAAGAAGGAAAATAATAGACCAGAAGAAAATGCTTTAATTCAATATTTACTTGATGAGAATGTATTGGATGAAACAAAATATTAATCCCCAATTAGACTTATGTCTTAATCAAATAAGAAACAGATCACAAAATCATGAATATAAGAAAATGTGGAAACCAATTCTAAAAACCACCTAAGATACTAAAAAATGTTCTACGATACAATAGTTATTTGTGAGGTTCTTTTTAAATTTAACCCTCCCTCAAACTAAAGCTTACTAAGGTTTTAACTAGTTACAATTAGAATGTTCTACAAGAATTCTGGGATGATCGTCATCCATGAAAGCCAATTAGAATGTTGCATGACGAAGTAATAGATTTTGTTGGAACGATTATTGGCAGAAACTTCCTTGCAACTTGCAAGTAACATAACTATAACAAAAAGTTCTTCAAACTCGTCAAGAATAACATTTCGAAGTTTCAAACTGTAAGAAAACTCACAACACCCTATATGAAACAAAATGAGAATTACCTTTGAGCAACAAAATGAGAATTGTCTGGGACCAGAATAAAGATGCAAACGATCAAAACAATGTGGGAAGGTGCCGAAAGGTTGCGTTACAATGGTCCACTACTTGAACAACACTGGTTGAAGGGGAAGATAGGTTGGATGAGTTATAAAAGATAAAATTCTAAACCCTATTTATACTTGTACGAGACTCTAAATCCTAATTAAATATAGAAATATCATTAAGTATAAGGAAATTTTGAAATCGCTCCCGAGAGATCATCTAAGATACTCAATTTTTCTGAATTACAATGTTAAATTTGGAAGTTATTTTATAAATATTTTCTAATAATGCCCACTCATGTATACATAATCAATACTGGCTATTGAATTCTTTTAGAGGGTGCACTCAAATAAGGATCAAGACTAAAAGGAATGAGAAACATAAAATGTTTTGCAGGTTATCACCAAGTTGAAGGAGAGACTTCAGGTGAAAACAGACAAAAAACTGCCTGTGGTTGATTTCAGGTAAATTTACCTTTCTTTGAGTAGGTTACGTCGTTTCTTCAGCATAGATAAAGGCTGGCTTAAAAAATGTATATATATCCTTAGTTGGATAAAATTCATGTCTTTGTTTCATTTTCTAGTTTAGAAATCTACAATAGTGTTTGATGACTGCAATAATGTCCAAAATCAAATAACATAACTATAATTCGTCTCATGAATAACAGAACCCTAGTTCTCATGACTTGTACCTGTTTTAAATAAAGACTGTTCTAACTAGGAACTATCTAATATGGATTGCTATGGCTTCCTGTTTCTTAACAGACTTATATTAGATCCAGTTTTTATATATTAAAATATGCCAAATAACTCATTAAGCATAAATAGATAGTTCCTTTGCTCAAATACAGAAAATACTCTGGAGTTAGAAAATGGACTGTTGGAATATCAGGTGGTAAAGATCTGATAGCCGTCATCCGAGCCTCAGGGACCATCCGTCGTACTGAGGGTCCATTTAGTGCCCCTAACAAAGGTGTTATTGGAGAGAAGTTCATTGAGAAGATCCGTAGGGTCAGAGGTACACTTTTTATCGCATAAATTTTAGTTCCTTAAATTTCAAAGCAGATAATAAGTGAAATGTATGATACTACTTATATTGATAATGTGAGTTTTCATTAATGCAGCATCATAGCTATCTTTGTGTAGAGTTATATTATTTTCTATAACAGACTGGGCTTGGGAGGCAAAAGTATTTCACTTAATTTAAGTATTTCCTACTGAGCATCGGCCTTTAGAATCCTTCCCTTGATTTTGACAAATATAAAAGGAGGTAGATTGTACAGAAGAAACTGCAAGAACAAGCATCAGGATGACACCTTTTTTTTTTAAGTTTTTAGAACTAAAACAAGGACTTTTGAAGTATAGCTTCCTTACCAATTGTGAGTATAAATTTGACACAGACCCCTCTGCTAGTCGAAATCAGAGAAAATATATAAACATTTATGACTTGAATGGATCACGACCAATTCCAGTGTAAATAAATTTTGTAGGGACTAAAACAAGACAAGGACCATAAGCAAAAAGTTGTATATTGCAGGAACTAAAAGTTTATTTTATAGGAATTAAGCAAAAAATGCCATATTTGCAGGGACCAAAAATTACATTTAAATGTGCATTTTTTAGCTCATCGTGTCTGCTCCATCGTTTGTGTCCTGGTCACACCGAGTCGTCTTTTTTCTTTTCAGAGTCAAATAAATTCAAGGCTGCTATTATCCGAATTGACAGTCCAGGAGGTGATGCTCTTGCTTCTGATTTGTAAGTTCTGGTAGATTCCTTTCTGTTCAAGTTGCACTCACTTTTTAATAAGACGTGCAAGAAATGGTTTTTTTGATTCATAAAGCAAAATGATCTATGCCTTGGCAATACAACTTAATGAGAACCTGAACTACATTGGTTTTCCTAATAACTATTTTGAGATGCTACTTGTAGATTTCAGATGGGTTAAGTTAACATAGCCTTTATGGTCTAATTAAATTTGCAGTACATCTGTGATCTTTGTCATTGAATTGTGATACTAATTGCTAACTATTTGGGAAAGTTTGCATGTTTAGCTGATAAAGTTTTGATACCATGGTCTACAGAATGTGGAGAGAAATCAGGCTTCTTGCTGCCAAAAAACCAGTCATTGCTTCAATGTCTGATGTGGCAGCAAGTGGAGGATACTACATGGCAATGGGAGCAGGAGCTATTGTTGCAGAAAGTCTTACCTTAACTGGTTCAATTGGAGTGGTCACAGGTAAACCTGGGTCTTTCGGTAGAAGAAAGGAGGTGTCCTATGAGTGGATGCTAATTTAATGAATAAAATATTTGTTATGAACCACATTAACCAACATACACATGCTGATATAATTGAAATAAATGAGATCATCCATGTGTTAGATCCTATATGGTACTTGCTTAATTTAGGAAACTTCAGAGTGTGGCCGGGCACTCAGCTATAATCAGTATTTTTTTTACCCCCTTGACTGATATAGTTGTGTAAGGTATCCCTAGATGTTCTTTGCTTCTTGTTGTGGTCTTGTAGCTAGATTACCATTTTCACTGAGTTTTATTTCAAAAATATTTTGAACTTATTTTGATTTTAAAAAATATAGCAGTTTGAAATATCATTTGAATGGTAATCATATGCAACCAATGGAAGTTGTAGCTGAAAAAAAAACAATTGAGTTCTGAAATAATGATGACATGGTAAAGTCATGAACAGTCTGGATTCCATTTCCTTATATTCTATTGTATATTCTCCTTGGGTTATATAATCTATTAAGTTGATGACATAACTTACTTTTGTAGGAAAATTTAGCCTTGGGAAACTTTACGAGAAGATTGGTTTCAACAAAGAAATTATATCAAGGGGTAAATATGCTGAGCTCCTTGCAGCTGAACAACGTTCCTTTAGGTAATAGAATTTGTTCATTTATTCATAAAGATTCTAGAAGAGAATTTTAATGTACACTGTGCCATCTGATGTCCAACTGTATGACACTTTTTGTGAGACGAGAAGACTTAATATTTTATGTCTGAGTGTTCTCCAAAAGCTCCGGTCTAGTTCTAATCAGTGTAGTTCTATTATGTCTTAAGTGTTCTCCAAGCTCCGGTCTAGTTCTAATCAGTGCAGTTCTATTTTATCTCCAATATATGAATCCGGTTGAAATAATTTAGACCCAATCTGGGTTCAATATATTCCTTGTTTTTTGAATTCAGGTTTTAGGAAAAGTTCCTCAATCGAGTTATTGAGTGTGATGATAGTGGATAAAATCCAGTGTGGATTCCACGTGAGTTTAGTCAGTAGTAGTAGCAATTGTAGGTGCCCTTTTCAGGATCCCTTCGAGAAGATCCTCAAGATATCCCTAAAAGTTGTAGTAGAAACAGATCAAAGACTTTGGGGATGTAGATTGGTGGAATGTATAATTATTCTGCTTTAGCTTTACATCTAACTGAAAAGTGTAGATTTTATTTTGATCTTTGGCTTGCAGCTGCCCTAGTACCCTCAGCCATCAATATAAGGCTTAAGTAGGCGCCGGGCTTACAGTGTAGGAATATATTTTTATCCATGTTTTATGGGTTGTGATATTTGGACACCTCATATACACCTCGGGTGGGTCCCACACTCCCACTCTCCAAGACACAATAACGAGAGACGGGAGAAATCGAGAGAGAAGAGGTGTGGATTGGGTGGATGGGGTGTCTTCCAATCTCTGATTTATGATTTAATTTTCTACGTTTGATTGATTCATGGGTTCGGGTTGGTACCATTTTTTCCGCATCAGTTTATATTTTTGATTTCCAAGGCTGACACATATTCTCTCTCTCTCTCTCTCTCAAGTACAGGCCACATGAAGCAGAGCTATTTGCCAAGTCTGCACAAAATTTTTATAAACAATTTCGAGATAAGGCGGCTTTTTCCAGATCAATGACTGTATGTTTTAAATTCATATAAGAAAAAGCTATTTTCTGTTCTTCCTCCTTCTATGTCCAATAGTTACAGCTACTATCCCGTCGCTAGGTAGACAAGATGGAAGAGGTTGCACAGGGGAGGGTTTGGACTGGTAAGGACGCAGCATTCCATGGTTTGGTTGATGCTATTGGTGGGCTATCTCGTGCTATTGCTATAGCGAAATTGAAAGCTAATATACCTCAAGACAGTCAGGTTGATTTGACAACACATTTTATCTTGATACTGTTTGTTTATTTGATAATTGAAAGCTAATATACCTCATGATTCTATGCCAGGTTACTGTTGTGGAGCTCTCTAGACCTAGTCCTTCTCTACCCGAGATTTTAAGTGGTCTTGGTAATTCTTTGGTTGGAGTGGACGAAACACTCAAGGAACTACTAGAGGACTTGACATTTTCTGATGGAGTTCAAGCGCGAATGGATGGAATCATGTTTCAGAAATTGGAAGGAAATCCATCTGCTAACCCCATTTTGGCATTGATGAAAGATTACCTCAGTTCTACTACATAGAGAGAGGGGAGACTTTCTTCATTGTTGTATAATAATAGAAGATCTACATGGATTGAAGAAAGTGATTTTCTTCTTTGTATAATAGCGGATCTACATGAAACCCACTGTGAGAAATTTAATTTCTCTATCTATCACGTAGTTGGAACCATGTGGTTATAATGTTGAGAAATATGTATTCTGAATGCAAATCAGAAACGCTCCTCTACACAAATAATGTTTTTTACAAGATACTTCGCTCTTGTTTTGGATTCACGTTTGCTAAGCAAATCTAACGTCCTAATGAGTAATGATTGTGTGCAGAGAGGAGGGATAAGTGATGTGAGATTGAGTCTGTTTGACTATTGCATCCCAGCCCAGGGCATGTTACCATCGAACTCTCCTCTTAGACATCTATGTAGTGTGAATTTCAGTTATGATACACATATATATATATTTTTTAAGTATAGTTATGATACACATAACTAGGAAAAGATATTAAATATATGAAAAAAACAATTATATTATTAATATTTTGAAATGTTTAACATATATTAAGTAAAAATTATTAACATTAATATAGTGTTTTTATTAAATATTTTTTTATTTTTGAAATGTTTTTATATTATTAATATTTTGAAATGTTTAAAGATATTAAACAAAAATTATTAAAATTAATATAGTGTTTTTATATTTATTTTATATAGAAAAAACATTTAAATATTTGCACTGCTTCTAGGATTGTGTTCGGCTTCGGGAAAGGGATGGCTTCGATCGTCGGAAGACTAGGTTTAGGTATGCATCAAGGGAGGATTGGTACTACGGCAGGGCCGTTCCTACAAAATTAGAGGCTCGGCTCTAATTGTAAAGATAGGCCCCCTAATAAAAAAAACATTACCTTTTTTTTTAAGAGAAAAATGTTTAAGTGTTTTTAAAAAAATTAAGAAAAAAACACAATTATAGTAAAAAAAAAAAACCAAAATCCGGTAAGTTGGGAGTTGAACCCATGACATCTACAATGAACCCTAGTGTCTTTACCACTAATCCACTTGCATGATTCTAATATTGGAGCACGCATTTAGTATATATTATGTTTTTTCTCGCATTGTACAAATAAATAAAAAAAATTGGGCTCCAAATTTGGGAGGCCCAACTCAGTAGAGCCGTTTGCACCCCCAATGGGCAGGCCCTGTACTACGGGGATTACTATTCTGATACTGAGCACTCGACGGACATGTATGTGGACTGGGGGGATCACTGCGATGAGGATTTTGGCCAGGGTTACAATCAATTGAGGAGGCTGGGCACTGTTAAGGGTGCAGTACGCAGGCCAGACATGGCCAGGGTTGAAGCGTGTGCGGTAGTTGCACCAATCCACAAACTGCTGCGTGCGGCTATTGATGATGATCAGATCTTTGCGCGTAGGCCTGTTGACAATACGGTGGAATCGTGTGTGGTGGTTGCACCTCTACAGCAGCTGCCGCGTGCGGACTTGGAGGATGAGAAGGTTTCGGACTCTGCACCATCATTCAAAAGGTTCATAACGTTTTATATTACAAATTTTCCACCTCAAGCTTCATCATTTTTCTTGCGAAAGGGTTTTGAAGTTTGTGGCATTCTGGAGGATGTGTTTGTTGCCAATAATAGAAATAAGAATGGTGCAGTTTATGGTTTTGTGAGATTTGCTAAGGTGCGCGATGTGGACAAACTGTTGAAAGCTTTAAACAATGTTTGTTTTAGTCAATATTGTGTTCATACTAAGCTTGCTAGGTTTGATAAAACTGAGAGGGTGAGGGAGTCAGAGAGAGATGGAGGTAAGGTTGTGGGGAAGAGGGGGAGGGGGTTAGGTTTTGAGGGAGAAAAAAAGCGTGAGGAGGAGGGTAAGGTGATGGGTGAGGGTGTGAAGGTGAAGGGGGCAAAGAGGAAGGAGGGTGCGGTGAAGGAGGTGGGGGTGGGGACGGTTGTGGTGAGGGTGGGTGAGTCGAAGATGGGGAAGGAGGGTGTTGTCGTGAGGGAGGGTAGGTTGATAGTGCTTTACCCCCTGTAATATAGGTCATTTCCGGTTTTCCCCCCTGTAAAATATTTTTTTTGAATTTCATCCTTGTAATTTGAAGATTTTTTGGTTTTGGACCTTCGTGGAAAATTTCACCCCTTGTAATTTGAGCAAATTTAGGTTTACCCCCTTGTAATTTGAACAAATTTCGGTTTATATCCCTGTTAATTTGAGCAAATTTCGATTTATCCCCCCCGCCATATCTTCGATTTTGTACAGTCAAATTCTACGAAGGTCCAAAACCAAAAATCTTCAAATTACAAGGACGAAATCCAAATTTTTTTTTACAGGGGGTAAAACCGAAAATGACCTATATTAAGGGGTAAAACACTATTAACCCTAATTTTTTTTTATAAAACATAGGGAATTTTTTTTTTGTAACAAAAAAACATAGGGAATTATCTTGCTTTGGAAGTGATAAAGTCAAAATATTAATTTTTCAAAAAATGTATAAATTGGTTTTTTTTTAATTAGTAAATTTTGAAACAAATTCCTCCAATTGGGTAACATACTCCTCCGTTATCATCATATTTTTTTTTAAATATAGGGAATTTTTTTTATATAAAGTTGTTGATGCAAAAAGCATCAAAGATATATTAAAAGGAAAAAGTAACCAAAAAGAAAGGGGGACATAAAGCCAAAACCTTTCCGCCATTTACAAGTCTAAAATAAGGAAGGCCTAATCTATTCCTAATATAATCAGCTCTAGCCTGGCTGTGGATCTCATTCATCCAAAGTAAAGAATTACAAGACATGCCAATATTTGCTAACCTATTAGCACAACAATTACCTTCTCTGAAGATATGAGTCACCAAAAAATTCATCTGCCTTGTCAAAGCAAAACAATTATCCCATCTGTTTCTAATGATCCAAGGAACCAGAGATATTGACTTAAAAGCAAGAAGAACTAACATTGAATCGATTTCTAGCCAAAGGTTAAGCCAGCCATTTCTATGAGCAATCTTAATAGCTTGCATAGCTCCTGATAACTCAGCAAATAAAGATGATCTCAATCCTAAGTTTTGAGCAAAACAACCTATATATTCAGCTTCGTTGTTTCTAAAAAGAATGCCACAAGCAGCCATAGAAGGTATACCAGAAGCTGCACCGTTCGTGTTACACTTAATCCAATCCAATAAGGGGGGTTGCCATAAAGCTTCTATAATCTTTGGGGCCTTAGGAGGATGAATTGTAATGTTGAAGGCCTTAAGAATAGAAAACTCTGAGATAGAATTACATGCAGTCTTGCCAGTTTTATTCCCAAATAAGGAAACATTGGCAATGATCAAGTTTATGGCAGTTTTCCAATGAATTTTCTTATCAGAGAATCTATGTTGGTTTCTAACAAACCAAATTATATGAATGATATTAACAAGAGAGGCATGAATTACAACCTTGCATTGAGGAGACCATCCTCCATCTGACAGAAGCAACAAATCATCAAAAGAATTCAAGTTAAGGCACCTATTTAAAGTATCAGCTAAGCACTTCCACAATTTATCAGCAAAGTTGCACTGGAAGAATAGATGTGTGGCAGTTTCTTGAGCCTAGGAACAACAACTACACATTGAAGCTAGAGAGAACCCCCTTGTGGTTAGCTGGTCATCAGTAGGGATCTTACCATGCATTAGCCTCTAAGCTACCATGGATTTAGAGGGGGGAATATCCGAGGACCAAATGATTTTGGCCCATTTAACATGATGAGAGTGTGATGTTTTAAACATGTATGCATCCTTCAAAGACAACGCTCCATTGTTAGAGTGTTTTCAAACCAAACTGTCAACCACCTGATGAGATGGAAGGATTACTTGATTCACAAGATTAGAGAGATTAGGAAAGTAAGCTTGCATAAATGCAGGAATTTCCCATTGACCATTATTGATAAAATCACAAACTTTTGCAGAAAGTTGCATAGACAACTGATGATTTAGGTGCAATTGATTGGCTAGAGGCTCTCCACACCAACGATCATTCCAGAAATTTACAATAGTTCCATCACCAATTAGCCAGCTAGAGTTTTTTTTAACAGTTGTAACTTCAGTTTTCATGCTGCTCCAAAGTGAGGAGAAAATGTGGTAAGAGATAAACTTATCCTTCTTCAAAACTCTTGCTCTAATGAAAGTAGCCCATTCTTTGTCAGATGTCATCATCTCTCAACACAAATTGAGGTTTGTTGCTTCATTTAAAAGGGTAAGAGATCTCAAACCCAAACCACCCTCTTCAATAGGTTTGCAAAGATTCTTCCAAGAAACTGTCACTAGTTTCCTTCTATCAATATCACCACTCCAGATAAAGTTTCTAATGCTTTTTTCAAGATCTTTCAGAAGTGAAACAGGCCACACATATATTGAAATTGTGTGAATAAGCATACCTTGTATAACATACTTTACTAATTGAACCCTTCCTGCCATAGATAATAAAGATGCCTTCCAAGCTGACAATTTTAGCTTGATTTTGTCAGCTATGGGTTGAAAGTAGATTTTCTTAGGCTTACCTTTAAAGATAGGAGCCCCCAGATATAAGAAAGGCATGGTGCCAATTTTGAATCCCAGCCTGTCAGCAATAATACTCAATCTAGACATAGATATAGAACCTGCAAAAATTGTTAATTTGGCAGCATTAATAATCTGACCAGATGCTAAAGCATAGTCTTTGAAGAGATCTTGAAGAGCCTGAAGACCAGCAATTTTTCCTTTGCAAAAGACCATGATGTCATCTGCATAAAGAACATGAGAAGGGAGAAAAGTGTTCCTGGGACCCCTGATTAACTCTAAACTACCTTCTTCCATTAATCTGGTTATACCCTGCTGAAAACATCTTCTGCAAGGCAAAAAAAAAAGTGGGGAAAGAGGGTCACCTTGCCTAACCCCCCTCTTGCACTTGAAAAAAAATCATGAAGCTTACCATTAATAGAGATAGATAAGTGAGCTGAGTTCAAAATGACCTCTATCCAATTGCAAAATTTCTCATTGAAATTGAAAGCCTTAAGCACTCTAAGAAGAAATTTCCACTCAATGGTGTCAAAAGCTTTTGCTATATCAATTTTTAAGGCTAGATTTCCCCCAAAAGCACTATTATGAAGGATATTTATTGCTTCTGAAGTTATGCAAATACAATCTTTAATCCGCCTACCTTGAATAAAACCTCTTTGATGATTAGAGACTAAATTTGGCATAATTCTAGCTAATCTTTCTGCTAACACTTTGGTGATAATCTTGAATTTAAAGTTTGAAAGAGTGATAGGCATATACTCACCAACAGTATCAGCTTCAAGAGTTTTAGGAATCAACACAATAGCATTTGAATTAAAATTAGAAGTGAGCCAGTTGTTGATGAAGAAATCTTTAACCGCATTGATGACATCTAGCTTGACTATGGACCAATAATGTTGAAAGAAAAAACCTCCAAATCCATCTGGGCCAGGAGCTCCCTCTCCATTAAGTGAGAAAACTGCATTCTTGATTTCAGCTTTTGAAGTAATCAGAGTTAACAGATTATTTGTTTGATCATCCACCAAAGTTGGAATAACCTCTTCTACTAGAGTGCAATCCTGCAAAACAGAAAAGTTAGTAGAAAACAATTGTTTAAAATGATTAGAAATGTGCTCTGAAATCTGCTCTGGGTCAGTGATAACTTGATCACTGCTTCTAATGGAGGAAATAAGGTTGGTCTTGGTTTTGATTTTGGCAAGTCTATGGAAGTATGCAGTGTTTCTGTCCCCATCAATGTGCCAATTGGTTTTTGATTTTTCTTTCCAAAAAGCTTCTTGTTTGTTTAAGGCTTTGTCAAGGTTTATATGGGCTAATTTTTGTTGGTTTAGAAGGGTGTCCGTTAGGCCATGAGTATCAATTTGGGCTTGAATGTTTTGAACTTCTTGTTCAGCTATAGTGACATGGTTTTGTATATTGCCAAAAACATTTTTATTCGAAACTTTCAGATTTTTCTTGAGATGCTTCAGCTTTTGAGAGAGGATGAACATAGGGCATCCAGAAAAAAGCAGTGTTCCAAGAGTTCTCAACCAAGTTACTACAATCTTCATGCAGGGACCACATCTTGAGAAACTTGAACTGAGAGCCAAAACTTAACCTTGTAAGATTGAAGTCTAGAAGAAGTGGGGAGTGATCAGATCTATGCCTCACCAAAGTTAAGCAAGAAACAGAAGCACACATATCAAGCCAGCTCTGATTGCATATTGATCTATCCAGTTTTCTTTCAGTGTAGGCATTTTCTCCCCTTCTGTTGGACCAAGTATAAATGGAGCCTTTGGTTGGAAGGTGAATAAGTTGATTAGTTTCTGACCAGTTTACAAAATCTTCCATAGGTATTCTAGTTGGGGTAAGAGCACCTCTATGCTCATGCGCTCCTAAAATGGTATTGAAATCTCCAAGAAAGCACCAAGGAATTTGATGATTCAAGAGCATATGTGAAAGATTGTCCCATAGGTTTCTTCTGGTTAGGTAGTTGGTGGATGCATATATAACTGCTATGCCAAAGGTTAAATTGTTAACTGTTAAGGTGAAGGAAACATATTGGTCAATAGTATCTATAATGTAAAGGTTAAGGGATAAAGAGCAAATACACCAAAGGTTAGGTAGATGTGAGGGTCTATTGTTGACTGAAAAAAGCTTAAATCCTAGTCTATGGAGCCAAGATGAAGGAAATCGATCAAAATTCATCATTGGTTCAACAATCAATAATATGTCAGGTTTCTGAAGTAACAAAGTCCGTTTTAATGCTAACCTAGTTGGGGTGTTAGCAATACCCCTGATATTCCAATAAATGCACTTCATCTAAAGAGTTTAATTGGGACACCCTTTGATCTGGTTGAGTAAGACTTCTTACCTACTGAAGAGGAAGATTTAGATTTACCTTGAGATTTCTTTCTATTAGTGACAAGTTGAAAACCGGAGGCATCCAAATTAGCTTGATCTTCTAATGCTAACTGCTCATCAATTTCCAGTTCAATGTTCCCTGGTACCATCAAATCTTTGTGCTTCCTCTTCATCTGCTAAGTTTCCCAAGACTCCTTTAGGAATTGCATATCTCTTTTGATTCTGACGGGTGTAGGAAAACTTTGACTGGAGTTTTGGCTTTCATTATCAGTGTGTTGTTGAGTAGCATCGACAAATTCAGAGGCGTGAGAACTCACACTATCCCTGTCTTGCTGAGAATCATCATTAGGCTCTACTTCAAAGTTCCTTGATGGGGACATTTGTTTCTATTTTCCCACTTCGACCGTCAAATGAACCTTTGTGGTTTGTGTGTTTTGTTGTTGTGCCTTGTCATTACTTTCTCCATCAGATAAGATTTTCTGAGCACGTGATGTACCTGCTTCAACATCTACAATAACTAGATTTTTGACATTATTTCCCCTGTTATCCTTAAGGGTCCGTTTGGTTCGAGAATTAGGAGGGGAGGGGAGGGAAGGGGAGGGATTTTAACGGAGGGGAGGGGAGGGGATATATTTTAATTAAAAACGTGTTTGGTTCACAGGGGGAGGGATTTTAAAATTATTTTACTGTTTTACCCTTAAACTTAATTAAATAAAGAAACTACTTGATTTTACAATTTCAGAGACCAACCAATGACAAACACACATCTAAGTTGTTTATTTTATCTTAAACTGGCTCATATATTTTCCACAACACGACATG
>Ga0228710_1003036_pt1 | contig 26711 bp, 22 predicted proteins | sample MedpolnodulmetaG_FD_177995 | JGI IMG/M metagenome (GOLD analysis project Ga0228710, IMG submission 177995) | Root nodule microbial communities from Medicago polymorpha collected in Santa Monica, California, United States - pink nodules | ecosystem: Host-associated > Plants > Roots > Nodule... | reverse complement strand
ATATTCTTTCATTCAACATAATAGAACTAATACAAGATGGAATCAAATCAAAAACATGGTGACTAGCATACAATCTTGACTCCCTTGCTAAAGTATGGGCGACAAAATTTGCTTGTCTCCGAATAAAACTTATCTTAAAGTTTGGAAATTGTTGTAAGAGCGATCTACAAGAAGAAATAATATTGCCAAAATCCGACTGGTTGTTAGATTTATCCATGATGCTTTCCACCACTAGCTTGCAATCTAGCTCAATTTGCACCATCGATAATCCTAGTTCCCCAAGCCAAGATATAGCTTCCCTTAATCCTAATGCCTCTGCCTCCAAGGACTTGGATAACACTTAAACCATTTAGTTAGAGCTTTCACAAACTGACCTTGAGGGTTTCTAATACACATTCCAATTCCAAAGCATTGTTGATCACCAAATTATGTTGCGTCTATGTTGCACTTCACATACCCTTCCGTCGGGGGCTGCCATTGCACATACAGCTGATCGTTGCGCTGTTGTTCAGATATTTGGGGTTGTTTATGTGCCGCACGCCATTGCAATAACAGATTCTGAACCATTTGCACAGCTTGTCGGACAGGCAGCTGTTCGGTTTCCCATACTTTGTTGTTTCGACGACGCCAAATGCAGCATAACATCATTGTTATGTTGTTACACACCTGCTCAAGAAACCTACATACGCAAGAAAATAAACATGTTGCCAAACCAGTAGCATTAACAGCTCCGTCACTTATTCTTTCTCACAGCCCCGCCTCTTGCCAACTTGTTTTGCCGCTTCACAACCAATAAACATGTGCCAATCGTTCTCATAGTTAGTCTCACAATGAGGGCAAATGTCAGAACATGGAACACCTCTATCTTGTTGCCTCATACACGTGGGAAGAACCCCTCTAAGTACTCTCCAAAGAAAAACTTTGCACTTTTGAGGAATCCGCATTTTCCACATACGCATCCAATCACCCAATATTCGATATTCTTCATTGTTCACAAGACTTTCCATGGCATATCGATAAGCTGATTTCACCGTGTAATGTCCCTTGCTATTGAACTTCCAAATAACCTTATCCTCATTCTCTTGAAGTGATGGCATTATTTTGCAAATTTCAGTCTAATCCCTTTCATTAAACAACTCATTAATGCCTTGCCAATTCCATGTAATCCCATCCAAACTCAGCAAGTCCTCCACCTTCAAATGTTCCAAACCATTTATAATGGGACTTGAAATAAAAGAATTCTCCTCTGAACGCAACCATGGATCCTTCCACACATTTATATTCCTCCCATTTCCAACACGCCATCTTTGACCACCTCTAACTAACACCTGTGAAGCAAAGATACTACGCCAAATATAACTTGGGTTATGGCCTAGACGAGCCCCCAAAAAATTAGTTCTCATAAAGTATTTAGCTTTGTAAATCCGTGTAACAATAGTATCTGGTTCAGTTTGTAACTTCCAACCCTGCTTCCCCAGCATAGTTAAATTAAAGCCAAGTAGGTGTCGAAAACTCATACCTCTGTATTCCTTCCTCATTGTAAGCTTGTCCCAACTCAGCCAATGTATTCCTTTACCTTTTCTACTTCATAGTATTGGAGGATCTCTTTTAATTTTGTGCTTTCGCTAAGATTTGCCCTGCAAAACAAAAAACAATCGTCAACAAATAAAAGTTGTGTGAGGATTGGTGCCCCTCTACACACCTCAATACCGTGAGTATCACCACTTGCCTCCGGTTTTTTTAGAAGAGCGGATAATCCCTCTGCACACATTATAAACAAACAGGGTGACAATGGGTCACCCTGCCGAAGACCTCTTTTAGGATTCATTGGTCCCACTCTCTCTCCATTAACAAGCACTTAATAATTAACACTATCCATACACATACTCATCCATTTTACCCATCTATCGTGAAAAACCATCCTTCGCATAACATTCTTCAGATAATCCCAATTAACTCTGTCATATGCTTTACTAATGTCGATCTTCAATGCGACCTCTCCTTTCTTTCCTTTCCTCTTACACTTTAAATGATGTACAATTTCGTAAGCAACCATAACATTATCAATTATAGACCGATTCTCCACAGAGGCAAATTGTTCTTGCGAAATACATTTTGAAAGAAACGGTTTAAGGCGGTTAGCAAGTACCTTTGAAATAATCTCGTAGATTACATTACACAGTGAAATGGGGTGAAAGTCTCGCATAGACTCAGGATTATCTTTCTTTGGAATTAAAAAAATATTAGTATCCATAATATGAGATGGAAAATTTCCACTATTCAGCCAATTGACTCCTGCATGAAATAATTCTACTCCACAGAGATGCCAAAACCGCTTGTAAAACGCCAGATTTAAACCATCTGATCTTGGAGCTTTATCTGAGTGCATGGAAAATAAAGCATGTTTAAATTCATAAATTTGAAAAGGAGCAGGGAGAGTACCATTATCTTCCTCGGACACAGAGGGGTTAATATACTCCAAGGCTGAATCAATCGTGTTCTGTGCATTTGCAAACAGTTATGTAAAATAATTTATAGCAACGCCACACAATTCTTGTTGAACCAGCACTGTCTCCCCATCACCCCCCTTCAAGCTATTAATGGTATTACGTCTTTTCTTTGCACTAGCCATGGCATGGAAAAATCGGGAATTTGTGTCGCTGTCTTTTAGCCAATACACCTTTGCTCTTTGTTTCCAAAATTCCTCTTCTTGTGCCAATAAGATACCCATTTGTTTGCTGACTTCTTCATATCGAACTCCGTCACTTGTTTTATCACTACTTCCGATACACTCCAGCTCCTCCCTACACTCCTCAATTTCCACCCGATATTTGTTTCTAAGCTTACGACCCCAATCATTCATGCTCTCTGTACAACTTTTCAGTTTTGGTAATATGCTTGTTTCTATGGATTTCGCCCAGCCCTCTAAAACCACGCCCTCTAACTCTTCTTCCATCAACCATGTGTTCTCAAACTGAAATTCATATGTTCCTCTTCGCCTATCTTCTTCACACAGTTTTAGTAAAATTGGAAAATGATTGAAACAGTGTGAAATAACATTATGTAATTGACTTTGAGGAAAAATGTCATACCATGCTTGGGTAGTGAGTGCTCTATCAAGTCTTTCCTCCTTGAAATCAACCGGTTTAAAACCTATGTTATGTGGAACAATATTTAGTTTGCGTTTTTACAACTGACTTAAATGGAATCTTATTTCTGATGACTATGACCCTCTTGATATCTATTGACCAATTATTTTGCAATGATCATTTGGAATCTTTAGAATGGCCATAATTTGCTTGTTTATGGAGTATATGCCTAATTAATTTGGAAAGCAATGTATTAAACTTCATATTAATTGGAACTCTCATCGTGCCCCTTGTTAAGTTATAATCATCTTGATCATTCTTCAGTTTGTGGTGGTATTTCAGGCGATCATCATGGTCAGTTCATTAAAAGTTTTCGTTGATGTCTTAGAACCTTCATTATTGTTTACGTCGAGTTGCGTGGTCTTCATTATTACGGCTGAAAGTTAGCTCGATAACATTGCATTTTCTCTCTCATTGTTCAAGTTGATTAACTAATTGTGATAAACTTTGTCAATGATGGATTTGGTGTAATGCATATCTCTGTTCTCTTTTTACGGATGTGTGTTATGTCACATTTTATGCTCGTGATACACATTTGCAAATAAGACAACACCTGTGCTAGCTCTCTTGCCAGTTTTGCTAACAATTTTCTCTTGGACTATCCTTGATAATCCTCATGGACCGTTGAAGTTGCGCCTTCGTTCTGTTCTATTGTCATTTTGGATCTTAAACAACTAAACTCGGTATTTGGAAATACTTATAGTTTATTCACTCCAATCATCATGGGATTGATACTCTTCTTACTCTTTATTACCTGTTGTGGTTGTGTATACCTGCACTCTATGTATTTGAAAATAAATTATTGTTTTCCAAGCATCAATGCATCATGCGTGCGTACTCAATTTAATTATTTTAAACTTAAACCGATATAAAATAGGTGCGGTGGGTGCAATTGAATATCTTAAAAGGCATTTCAATGAAAGATTCAAACAATTTGAGACATGAAATGATATGGGAGACCAACAATATTCTTATATGAATGCTGACAATTTTACCTCATATCTAGAATCACTTTGATTTTCCACCACCACAACGATGGCCTGTAACACTATATATAGAATTCAACAAATCTTAAGTTAGTATCTAATTTAGTAAAGCGAAAGATTTATCAGAAAAGTGTGTATATCTTTCATTTAGGATGGAGAACCTCTTATAAGTTGAAAGTATGGTTAATTAATATTGGGTCACGAGGAATTATCACAGTGAACCAAGAACAACTACACATGTGAACTGGATACCACATATTTACATAAAACCTTGAGACATTGAGTCGACTAGTCCTCTCACATATACATTGTTGAGCACTAATTTTTTTATTTTTTTATCATACGTGGGACTTTTAACTCACTGTATGTTTGTCACAATAATCTCCTTATTAAGTGTGAGTAATTCCATTCATTATGCTCCCCTTTATGCTAAAGTTTATCCATTCACATACATATGTATTGTCGTTGGTTGCACTCAATGAGACATGTTACCTTACCATTATTGCAAGGAAGACTTTTGACGCAGTGAGTTGGTCGAACCCTTTGTCAAACCACCAACTATGATACAATTGATAGGCCATAAGGGGGAGCCTCATTTCGTTGGATCAACACATTGGATTAAGAGTAACCACACAAGTGAGATTAGACACCGCATATTCATACAAAACTTTGAGACATTGAGTTTATGAGTCATCTCACTTATATATTGTTCAAGACTCATTTTTTCATCTAATGCGAGACTTCTAACTTTACTCGCCGTTTTCACGATAATTAACATGATCCTATTGAGACTGCTGAAGAAATCAGGACACGATTCTCGATCAATTTTCATAAACATTGTCGTGGTCAGTGGATTATTTCGTGATTTAGATCACATGATGTGTGACTGCTCGAGCGACATGTTTGACATGACTAATGAAGATGGCTTTGATGTATATTCCTCTAGTAAGTCCAGTCAAGGGGTTAAGTCCAAAACACATCTTCATTTTAGTTTTTGATTTAACATTGGTAACCCGAGAAATACTAAAAAAACGTTTTTATAAATTCCAACACTCACTGATTTATTAGATGAAAAAAATGTTGGTCTTTTCATTTTAAATAAGATTTATTTTCAACATATGAGACCCACATTAATATCATTCAAGAGAGTGTACATAATGCTACTCATCTTGGTAACTTTATTGAAACTACTGGTTATTACAATTAAGTAATGGGGATGGGGACAATATGTTGTATACTCTATTGGTTTAGCCCTTACATAGAGCTACCTGGTGGGTTAGAAATGATCCATCCACCCATGTGTGGAGGCAGGCAGGTTATGATTATGATAATCTAAAAAACATGAATTCGATTTTGTTGACTCTATTGAATCTCTAACGGAAAGAAGTGCAAATACAGTTTTTTTACAAGTCTGTGTGCCAAGTGAAAGTGCCGTTTTTACGATATATAAATACGTGGTATCTCTATCCGTATTTTTTTGCGTATAACACCCGAAAATAGAGAGAAAAGCATGCAATTTGGAAGAGAGAGAAAAACTAACACATAAATAACGAAAAACATAGGAGAAGAAGCAATTGATATAATTGAGAGAGAGAGAGAGAGAGAGAGATTTGAGACACAAGAAGCAGAAAGAAGAAAAACGAAAACCAAAAATCTAGAAACTACCACAAAAACAAAAACCCTCTTATTATTCTTTCATACCCATAATCTTAATCCTAATTAAAAACAATAAACACGTTTATTTCTTTCTATTATAATTCTCAATTCCTTTTTTTATTTTTCATTTTACTCTTTTTTCCTTTCTTCTCAATCAGAAAGAGATCTTGTTCTTCTTCTTCTTCATCATTGCCCACTTTGTAGTGGAAAAATCAATCCCAATCTCGAATCAGAGTTTCAATTTCCCCTTTTCATCGATACCTATTATTGCTTAGGTATCCAAAATTCGTTTTTATTCCCTTTTTTTCCAATCAATTTTAGTGTTTTTTTTTAATTAGGGTTAAAATTAGGTTTTTTATTTTGAAATTTTTGTGGGTGTTAGCGATACTCAGCTTATTTGTGTTGCTGAATTTTCTAGGGTTTCATTGGATCGTTACTTAATAGTTGCTGAATTGGGAATCTTTGGACTGACTAGGGTTTTGATCAAAAGCAGAGGAGGAGGGGTTCTTGCGTGAAATGGGCACATGCTCCGATCTCTTTAGAGGTTCGAATTGTGGATTTGGAGACAATTTGTACTTGGAGATTGTTTATTCTTAAGATCATGGTCTTTAACATTGCTGCTTTTATGAGCATGGAAGAGGATTGTTTATATTAATTCTTGTTTATTCAGTGATCACCAATTTTAGACAACGTGTAAAGGCTGAATTTTTTCGTATTTTGGCCTTTTTTCGTCTTTGTTGGGACATGATTCATGTTTAGGGCCATCACTGAAAGGACAATCTGATAATTGTTTGTTGCCCCCCAAAGAAAATTTAGAGGATATAAGATTATTACATTATTGTAAAGATCTTAATCTTAAGCAATTAGTTAACGGGGTTGTGTTGAATCATTTAGAATTTTACTACTAGTTACTAGTTAGTTTGATTGAGTGGCTGTACTTGTCGTACTCAAAGTTGATTTTGAATCGAATTTCAGTAATATTAGTTTCGGCTATTTGCATATTTGGTGAAGGAGTAAACCATAGTGGTTTCCGTAATTTGTGTTTGTAGTGAGTAAGAAGCTTATGGAGGAATATTAAAGCTTGAAATGAATGCAGTGACATGGTGCATGGTCAAGAGAATAGTTGCTGGTTCGATCTCTTTCTGGAACAGTACTACTGGAAAGTGATTGAAGCATTCTCAGTTTTGCAGAGAGGATACACTAGGCATATCTGGATTTTGTGCAATGTCGCGTTGCTTTCCATTTCCACCACCAGGATATGAAAAGAAATCTAGAACAGATGATGTGGATTTACTAAAAAAGGTTAATACAATTTTCCTGTATTATACTGTGCAAATTGTTTGACCTATCATTATCTGGAATGCAAAACTGGATTTTTTGCAAGCTTAACGTTAAATGTGCATGAATAAGGTTCATTTTTCAAGTTACTCCTAAGACTTTTTACCTTTGAGTGGATGTCACCATTTTGTAAGATTTGAAATATCAAGCTGTCCTGACCTTAAAAATAGTTTGTAAAAATGTCTGCCATCATTTCATGGTATGATTTAATTTTTTCATTTGTTTCTTTTGAATGGTAGATAAATCCAACTTAGTTAAAGATCTATTTAAACCGATGACATGTAGCATTTGAAATGATCACTTTGATATTCCACACACACAGAAAAACAAAAAGAGAATGGTAGATAAATCCAACTTAGTTAAAGATCTCTGTAAACCAATGACATGTAGCATTTGAAATGGTGACTTTGATATTCCACATACACAAAAACAAAAAGATATTGTTTGATTGGGTTTTGGGTGCAAATGCAATCAACAATGATTGGCTTTTTGACCTATCTTGATCAATTGCGATTGTGAACCCTTGGTTGATGGAGTTTTGACTTACTACAGTGCCTGCATGCACACTCATCTATTGTTGATTGATGTTAGATGTTGTTTATCTCCGAATTTTTGATTTTGGACTGATGAGTTTCCTAGTGCTGAGCTTGTGGAGGGGAGTTCTACCTTTGCCGGTGAAGAGACAGTGATTAATAGTCTTTCTTGTTTTTTTCACTTTCCTCTCAGATTTAAATAAGATCTTGGTCTGTATAGTTTGCACCCATTTATAGGTTTGGTTTCTTCAGGTTTTCTCCATTTTTGGGATATTAGTTCTTTTTTTAACGGCAAATGTTGGTAATGTTAGTCGGGTATTCAAACCCATATTGACACCATCCCATCTCTCTTACCCCTATGTTTGTCCCTCCAAACCACCCTGTCACTCAATTGGAATATATATCTGTTCCTATATTTCATTCATTTGAGTTTGGTATATGGTCGGAATGCTCTGATCTATCATATATTTATAAGTCAATTGGCTTTTTTTCTTCTGATTTTATGGGGCCGACCTGCTTGGTGTGGGCTAAGGGATGGTCAAAACATAGTTTATGATTAGATGTAGAATTAATTAGTAGTCCTCAAATTATGAGCCCTTTGGACGGGAAAATGAATAGTTCACATATTTTGTATGGTGGATATGTAATGATGAATTGAAAATATGGTGGATATATTATGTTGAATCGAGAATGTCTAGAAAATTAAAACATAGACACTGTTGGACGTTATGAAATCTGTTTTAGGTGTACCATCTCTTTATGGATGATAAGCACACCTAGAGAGTTGGACAAAACATGATTTTGATGTAAAAGAATAGCCTATGGGCTTGATTGTGTACCTTCCCGTTCAGAATAAATGTTAAAGCCTTGAGGGTAAGATATTATACTTATGATATGCTGTCCAGGACTAGGAGTCACTATAAGTGCATTAGCACTATTTGGAACCAATGCTCTGCCAATTTATTTGTTAGAATTATTTTAATTTCGATACACAAGTTGGTGGGTATTATTTACTTGCATATTAGAAGTACTTGTTGCAAGTAATTTCACCTCCAATATAACACTGGTGGCCATCCATTTGTTGAACTTGATATGGATTCCTATGTTAGTATGGATTTTATTTATTGCAAGTAAAGTCATTTTCTGATTGCAGAGTACTTTGTGTGTTATAATTTGTTGGCCGCATTGAAGCATATTGGCAATCATTTTTGTTATTAAATTTTCTGTCTGCTTGTTAAATTAGGAGCTAATTTTGCATACTCTACATCGTTATGCTGATAGATTGGGATTTTGAAGGTCTTGAATTTGTTATTAATTTTGCTGGTTCTTTAAGGACCATGTTGTGGTTATTCTTCTATAGATGCTATTCTCTTTATGCTCTTTTAAAGGGAGAAGTGGTGATGTGAAGTCATTTTGTTTGTTTCCTTGTTTAATTTCTATTCATGATATCTTTTTTTCACTTGAATTTCCAGGAAAGGCGTAAAGAAAAAAAACATAAAAAAGAGAAAAAGGACAAAGAGAAGAAGGAAAGTAAGGAAAATGGGGAAAAGGAAGGAAGGGATGGAAAGCATAAGGATAAAAAGGACAAAAAAGAAAAAAGCAGAGAAAAAAAGAAAGATAAGGACAAGGACAATGGTAAAGATAAAAGTAAAATCATTGCTGCAGACGGGAGAGGATCTCCAGCACAAGCTCAGGGTCTTAACGCTGGTAATCTACATCAAAAGGAAATCAAACAAAATGATAAGAAGGCTTTCTTGTTTGAAGATAGACTTACCAAACAGCATGGCAGTAACAATAGAGAGAAGGCCAGAGAGAATAATCATCTGGTTGAGGAGAACAAGGACTCTAAATTCCTCATGGAGTTGGACAGGAGGATTAGGAACAATGACGGAGGAGCTGGGACTCAATTGGTTCAAAAATCTACAACTGCAGACTGTAGAAAGGATGAAGGGACTGTTAGGCTGGTTGCTAAAATTAGTGGCTCCGGCACCTGGCCTGATGGTAAGGAGAAGCTCCAGAATAAGGGTGTTGATGCTAAAAAGATTGATGAGAGAGGAATCCGTGCCGAGGTCCGACCAATTGGAAATGCAACAGTTCAGAATCATGCTGTTGATGTTAAAAAGATTGGCACCTGGCCGCCTAATGGTAAGGAGAAGTTCCAGGATAAGGGGGTTGATGCTAAAAAGATCGATGGGAGAGGAATCTGTACAGAGGCCCGACCATTTGGAAATGCAGCAGTTCAGAATCATGCTGGGAACTGTCATCCTAGACCTTTGGAGAAGAATTTTGACAAAACTTTGGAAGGAAGAGTTGAAGGAACAGAAAGGACTGAGGAAAAAAAAGATGATAAACGAGGTGATAAAAGGAAAGATGATAAACGGGGAGATAAAAGGAAAGAAAAAGATAAGGAGAAAAAAGGGCACGGGAAGGACAAAGACAGGGATAAAGAGAAAAAAAAGGAGGAGAAAGCGAAACGGAAAATTGAAAATAGAAATGGAGAGCAGAATAAATTAAAAGACAGCAACAAAGTTGGTCCAGTAGACCCAAATTCTTCTACACAGGTATCCAAGAACAGCCATGAGAATTCTATCATTGGGGAAAATCTCAAGAAACGAAATGAAATTTATTCGAATGGAGTTCTACATGGTGAGTGCCATGTGTAATGAATTGTGTTCTGATTGCAGTTCAATGATTTCCATTAGGTATTTAGGTTGTTGTTGGACGCATATTTGACTTTTTTCTTACTGCCGTCAGAGTACTATTTTGTTGACCTAATAGAAAAATTACATTCTATGATATTTTCTCTAGTGATGTCATAATAATTCGATATTTTCATAGTTGAGAATTTTTTGCCATTATTACAATGTTCATTTTCTTGAGTTTGCATGCTCATTATTTTGTGGTTAGCCAACAATTTTACAATTATTTAAATTTTCTTACAGCCCATGAGAATTCTATCACCGGGGGAAATCTCAAGAAACGGAAGGAAATTGATTCTAATGGAGTTCTACACGGTGAGTGCCATGTGTGATGAATCACATTCTAATTGTTGCTCAGTGAATTCCTTAGGTTGTCGTTAGACACTTATTTGACTTTTTTCTTTCTGCCGAGAGTACTATTTTGTTGACCTAATAGCAAAATTACATTCAATGAGATTATGTTGGGTTTCTACCTCTAGTGAGTCGCAACTATTTTGATATTTTCATAGTTGGAAATTTTTTCCATTATTACAATGTTCATTTTCTTGAGTTTGCATGCTCGTTGTTTATTGGTTAGCCAACAAATTTACAATTCTTTACATTTTCTTTCAGCCCGTGAGAATTCTATCACTGGGGGAAATCTCAAGAAACGGAAGGAAATTGATTCTAATGGAATTCTATATGGTGAGTGTCGCGTGTGATGAATCACGTTCTAATTGCTGCTCAATGAATTCCTTAGGTTGTCGTTAGACACTTATTTGACTTTTTTCTTACTGCCGAGAGTAGTATTTTGTTGACCTAACAGCAAAATTACATTCAATGAGATTATGTTGGGTTACCAGTGAGTCGCAACTATTTTGATATTTTCATAGCTGGAAACTTTTTCCATTATTGCAATGTTCATTTTCTTGAGTTTGCATGCTCATTGTTTAGTGGTTAGCCAACAATTTTACCATTCTTTACATTTTCTTTCAGCCCATGAGAATTCTATCACTGGGGGAAATCTCAAGAAACAGAAGGAAATTGATTCTAATGGAGTTCTACATGGTGAGTGCCATGTGTGATGAATCACGATCTAATTACTACTCAATGAATTCCTTAGGTTGTCGTTAGACACTTATTTGACTTTTTTCTTATTGCGGAGAGTACTATTTTGTTGACTTAATAGCAAAATTACATTCAATGCGATTATGTTGGGTTTCTATCTCTAGTGAGTCACAACTATTTTGATATTTTCATAGTTCGAAATTTTTTCATTTATTACAATGTTTATTTTCTTGAGATTGCATGCTCATTGTTTTGTAGTTAGCTAACAATTTTACAATTCTTTAAATTTTCTTACAGCCCATGAGAATTCTATCATTGGGGACAATCTCAAGAAACAGAAGGAAATTGAATCTAATGGAGTTCTACATGGTGAGTGCCATGTGTGACGAATCATGTTCTAATTGCTGCTCAATGAATTCCATTGGGTTGTCGTTAGACACACAATTTACTTTTTTTTTTACCGCCGTTATTGACCTAATAGAAAAACTACATTCTATGAGATTTTGTGTTGTTTCTTGTGATATCGCAACTATTTTGATATTTTCATAGTTGGGAATTTTTTTCCATTATTTCAATGTTCATTTTCTTTGAGTTTGTATGCTCATTGTTTTGTGGTTAGCTAATGATTTTACAATTCTTTAAATTTTCTTGCAGCCCATGAAAATTCTATCATTGGTGACAATCTCAAGAAACGGAAGGAAATTAATTCTAATGGAGTTCTACATGGTGAGTGCCATGTGTGATGAATCACGTTCTTATTGCTGCTCAATGAATTTCATTAGGTTGTCGTTCGACACATATTTGACTTTTTTCTTACTTCTGTCGGAGTACTATTTTGTTGACCTAATAGCAACACTACATTCTATGATCTTTGGTTGGGTTTCTAGTGATGTCACAACTATTTTTGGGAGTTTTTTCCATTATTACAATGTTCATTTTCTTGAGTTTGTATGTATGCTCATTGTTTTGTGGGTTAGCTAACAATTTTACAATTGTTAAAATTTAAATTTTCTCACAGCTCATGGGAATTCTATCATTGGGGACAATCTCAAGAAACAGAAGGAAATTGATTCTAATGGAGTTCTACATGGTGAGTGGCATGTGTGATGAATCACGTTCTAATTGCTGTTCAATGAATTCCATTGGGTTTGCGTTAGACCCATATTTGACTTTTTTTTCTTCTTACCACTGTTAGAGTACTATTATGTTGACCTAATAGCAATACTACATTCTGTGAGAGTTTGTCAGGCCTCTAGTGATGTCACAACTATTTCGATATTTTCATAGTTGGGAATTTTTTTCCACGACAGGTTCATTTTTCTTGAGTTTGTATGCTCATTGTTTTTAGATTAGCTAACAATTTTACAATTCTTTGAATTTTCTTACAGCCCATGACAGTAGGCCCAGTAAGTTGCCAGGACCCTCTTCCTTTCATCCTTTCACTGAAAATGGAAGTATATTGGAACCTTGCCAAATTTCCCTTATAAATGCTTCCGATGGACCTGCTGCCGCCACTAATGTTAAGGTAGAAAACAAGGATCGTAAGATAAATGGCATCATTGAAGCTCTAACATCTGTGGTTTCCCCAAACAAGATTCCCACTGCCACAGTGCCAGCTAAACCCGTGATTAAAGTACCTAAACCACATCCAGATACCAAGTACATAAGTCAGGTATATTCCGTGCCAAAAGCAAATGAGTGGTCTGATTTTGATGACCAAGAGTGGCTGTTTGGCAGCAATCATTCCCAAGAAAGAAAACCTGTGGTGAAGTCTTCAGAGGTTGTGGATACACTGCAGGTATGGGCAGAAGCTGTTCATATAGAACCTGCTGATGTTTTTGCTCTGCCATATGTCATTCCGTATTGATTGATTGTTCATGTGGCACACGATACTTCAAAATTATCTGCACAAAAAACCGTCTGTTGGCTCACCTCTTTGGGAGAAACAGCAGCCCCTGGGCTAGAAATTTATTCCACACTTTGATGATGCATTCTTTTATCATTTGTGCGCTAACTTGCCTTTATCATAAGCTGTTTGGATGGACACTTATGTCTGGCTGACTACCTTGATCTAGAACTGATTTGAAGGGAAATTTGTGCCACAAAGTGATCGCTTAATCTGCATGCTTGGTGCATTGCTGCAGGTCAAGTTGAGGGTGTAGCTCTCACTTCATGCCTTATAGCAACAATTCATTCACAAAGTAGACCTCATAAAGATAGCCACATGTGAAGAAGGGATGTACAAGCTTGTGCAACTTTTGTTTTCTACCTTCAAAAATTTATTTTTGCCTAGAGTTGAGCCTGGGCAACTAGCCTTTTCTAATTTAGAATGAGAATTTGAGAGAAATTAGATATGGCTTATGCAACTTCACCACAATTTTGATTTGTAACATAGAACTTTTATTCACAAAATATGTATGATAGAGAAAGGAAAAAATAGTAGCCGGATTCGCTAATTTATGTGTAAAATTTTCTTGGCTATTTCTTCCTTTTGCACTAGCGCTTGCTAACAGAAAAGGCTTAAGGTTGAGTTGAAATTATTACAAGGGATAATCATACAAGGGTTATTGTTAAAATTTACTTTTAAATCTATACAGTATATAATCTTAATCAATTCATCAATTTTCAGCTATAAATAATTATTTTTATTGTAAACAAGCTGAAAAACCCTTTTTGGGAATAGAAGTGGGCTTGATTACCCAAATTAAGAGAAATGGTATCATTTGTGACAACTCTCTCTTTCATACTCACGTTTTTATTCTCTCTCTTCCTTTTTTTCTCTTCATTGTTTTTGACCAATAGAAAGAGAGGAAAAAGAAGTTGTCATTATAGTTGTTAAAAATGGTTGTTTAAATATCACTACTCTTAATTTAAATGAAAATAAATCTATCTATGAACTCAAAGGCGCATACATGAAGTTAGTTCGAATAAAACCAAGTTATTGAACTCAAACGATTATTAAGTTACGGTCAAAAGAATTCGAATTTGATTTTTGGGTGGAACAAATTTTTATTAGATTATAGTTATGTTACGGTCAAATTTTGAATTATCAGGATTTCTTTTTTTAGGAACCGGAGCGTTAATACCAAAAAACTAGGTTGAAATGATTTGGACTTTGAAAGTGTCTTAAATAGCGAATTTTGTTTCGGAATGAGTAGTACAAAATTAAAAATGAGTGATCCATGTGTGATGTGTGTTTCTCCTTCTATCTTGACGAGACAAAATTGTGGGAGCGAATAAGATGAGCTAGTCATGTTCAACCATACCCTCTATTTCCTTCTGGATAATCAACCAACAATATTCCACAAAATTTTCTTATCTACACTTCTTTACATCTTTTTCATTAAAAATATATACACGAATAAATAAGAAATAAAAACTTCAATCAAATTATTACAAATAATAATAAATCAACTCAAAGAAGCTAAGGTGAGTGTCTTTGTTAATTAAATTAATTAAATTAAGATTAAAGTAGTTAGTGTAATTTGGATTGGAGATTGATTAATTCACATTTTTCTTTCCATTCTGAAACTAAAATTTGATAAGAACATTTTAGAATAACATTCCATCTATCACACACATGTGTTGATTTTAAGCAGAGGATGATAGCTGCAAGGTCTTGATTGATGTTTTCATCCATTCAACTCAACATGAAAATGTTGCCTTTTTGCTCAGCCACACCGTGTTATTCCCCTTCTTCTCAGGTCTATTTCTATCCAGTTACAGTTTGTTTCTTTTTCTTTTCTTTTGCTTTTGGTAAATCACTTATAACAGTTAATCTTTTTGTTATTGCAGATTCCCTTATTCGGGGGACTTCAATCTCTATGTCCAATTCGAAAGGATTTTGAGACTAGAGGTTTGGTAGAAGAAAATGTACATTTAGCTTTGCATTATGGAACACCCTCACTCAGAAATTTATTTACAACACAAGCTATAAACACTGTCTCAGCTTGGGATAATTCATCACTTAGTACTGGAGAATTCAGATATAGTTTATCTACCTTGCCCGATGAATTAGTAGACTTTGCGAAACAATCAACTGAAGGGTCTGATGCATTCGTACCACCTGCTGTACAACCAGAAGCAATATTATTGACTACTGATACAACGTCGGGGAAGTTTGAATCTGTGTCGAATTTGGTTGAAGGGGGTAATGAATCGTTAGCCGCAACTAAAGCAAGTGCCGGTGAAGTTTTTGCTGGAATCAATGAGACATTCAATGACTCAATTAATAAGGGAGAAAATGCTCTTCGAAGCTCAGTGGATACGGCTACTTCTTTTATTGATTCCGTTGTTAAAAATGCTACTACATCTGCAGATAATGCTTTTAGCAAGGTGTTTTCTGCTGCTGATCAAACGGGGGAGTTAGCGAATAAGAAAATTACTAGCTTTTCAAGTGAGATAGATGGAGTCACCAGTAAAGCACCTGGTTTGGTTATTGATGTGTTGCGCCGTACAGTGGTTGCAGTAGAGAGTTCTCTATCAAGTGGGGCTTCTTATGTTGTGTACCTATATGGGTCGGCGAAGGAGTTTCTTCCTGCAGAGATCAGGGATACAGTCAATATATACGAAGATAAAGCAGCACAAGTCTTGAGGCCTGTTGGGTCTGCAACTCAACAGGTAACATACTAATAGAGATTCAACAGGATTCCAAGTCTTGGCTTCCCTAGAAATTTTTGTTTTGTTTAATGTTTGTGAAATTTAACTTCAATTGCCAAATGAGTCAAGTCATCTTGTATATGGGTGACTCTTCTTCAGCTCTAGCATAAGTTCTTTGCTTTAATTCATGTTTGAAATCCTTTGTTCATGTTCTTAATATTTGGTGTTTCATTTCACAAACATTCTGAATTTGGCAGCAATTTTCTAGCCTCTTCACTAATCGTATGTTGATAATTTATGTCTCATAAGCAGATATACACGGCTTTCTATTCACTGGAGAAGAGTCTTGGCTTGGATCCAAATGACCCAATTATTCCATTTGTTGTTTTTGTGGGCTCTTCAGCAACATTATGGTATGAAATTATCTTTCCTCAAAAGTAAAATTTGTTATAAATCTACATTGAAGAATTAGATTTCCATCACAAACACCATCTATAATAGATGTCAGATATATGCAGGACTATTTATTGGTTGTGGAAATATGGAGGTTACTCGGGAGATTTATCCCCTAAATCAGCTTTCGAGCTCTTGGCCGGGGACTCAAATGCTGTACTTATAGATGTCCGCTCCGAGGCAAGTTATGGTCAATTTTTCAGGCATTTTTAATTTAAAGTGGGAGAAACAGTCATACAATTTATGAAAGTAAAGTCAGGATATCTTGTGTTTTGAATCTTTTGATGCCCATTCTACGTTTGTTCCACTCTTTTTCTAAACCCAAACTATGATACTTTGGTGGTATGGAAGTTTTCCTATCTGTTTGCATTTGTTTGGCCAACTATTTTCATATTAATGTTGATCAATGTAGTTGCTGCTCTTTTCCTTTATGCAGGACTTGCGAGAAAAAGATGGTATTCCTGATATTCGACGGGCTGCTCGGTTTCGCTATGCGAGTGTAACTCCAATTGAGGTTGGTTTAAAGCATGATAATGTTTAAAAACTGTGGCGAGTATAGTTATGGAATGCCTTACCTATGTGAAATGGAACAGGCCCAGAATCCTGGTCATTTATTCTATGGGTAAGTAATTAATTTGTTATCTAGCACTAATAAAATAACATATCGTGTCCATTTCAGGTTGATGGCTCCATACGCAAGTTGTTGAAGGGTGGTAGAGACCTAGATGACTCCTTGATCGCTGCTATCATTCAAAATTTGAAAATTGTTAAGGTATTTTGCCTTGCATCTCGAAACAGGGTCTGTTGTTCTGAATAAGTTAGTTGGAAGTGTATGGAATAATCCCCAGACACACACTCTCTGATATCAGTGTTTTATACACAACCTTCAATTTCATTCTTTTTACTTTGATATTATAACAATAGGCAATTGAACGTCAAAAGATATCTGCGTGTTAAAGTTAGGTGGTTTGTATAAAACATGTAGTCTTTTGGCAGTTTTGTCATTTTATTTTTATTTTTTGGAGGACATTAGATGGAGTTACATAGTGACTTTGTACTTTGCACCCTGCATGATAGGTGTAGGTCTGTTTAAGATTGTAATATATATTCAAAGACTAGAAGTTCGCCTAAGAATACCTTTTTATTTTCACCTAATAATCTATCAGAAACTTAATTTCTATGGTCTATAGGACAGTTCCAAGGTTATTGTGTTGGATGCTGATGGTACTCGTTCTAAAAGCATTGCAAGATCCTTGAAGAAAATTGGGGTTAAGGTAAGTCTGTCAATAACTGCTGAGATACTTGCTGCAAATCTTTAATTTGTTGGCGATATATAACATAAATTTACTGCTGCAACCCATTATGTAAATTATCTAACCTGCCATCTTTCCTACTATTTATTTGTTCGTCTAAATTCCTTCCAAACCTTATTTTGTTGCTGAAACCTGTGCCTAACAGAATGTTTAGCTTTGTGGCAAGAGATTTGGTATTTAGATAACAAATAACAGTTTTTACTGCTTCTATATCTGATATAGGATCATTGAAACTTGTAATTGTATATTAAGGTTAGGGTTGAAGAGCTTTGGCATGGTGAAAAGTAGGATAATATATTAATAATAGAGAAAAATTCTGGATTATTCTATATAACTCAAGTCTTTGTTAGTGTCTGCATGATTTCCTACAAAGAAGTATCTCTATCATATTATCTAATAAGTATTGCGCATGTTCACCTCAGTTATGAGTGTAAATTGAACCCATGCACAAATGCTAATATATGGTGAGTTGCGGTACATAACAGCCCATCACTAGACAAGACTCTCTGATGGTTTAGATTTGAGAGACACTCTGATGGTTTAGATTTGAAATTGTAAATGAAAAAGGTAAAAACTAGAATTTATGAATTTTAGATTCCCTAACTCATATATGTTCAAACTAAACACTTAGTCCTTTACTGTCAACATGAATGCTATTCATATTTGTTTTCAAACTTGGGGACAGTTCCTTTAAACCATAATATGTGCTTTAGTGGTGGTTCACTAATAGACGCCCTATACTGACCTGTTGGGTTGGCCTGTTGGTGTTGGCTTGGGACCTTGGAGTGTGCTCCTCTCAAGGTTCAGGTTCGATTCTCCCAAGTGTCAATTTGGGTGGGCTAGTTTGGCTTATTAAAAAAAACTAATAGACGCCCTATGCACAAACAACTTATTCATCAATCATTGAAATCTGATCCATATATTGAAGTAGAATAAAATGTAACTAATCATGTTGATATTTTACAGAATCCGTACTTGGTCCAAGGTGGCTTTCAGTCTTGGGGAAAACAAAGTCTCCGCATCAAGGAACTCAAACCTGAAACAGCACTTACCATACTCAATGAGGTATTTTTCAAACTATTTATGTTCATACGTATCGTTATGAAGAATTTCACTAGGCACTAGCATACATAACCAAAATTAACAGGATGAAAGCTCGGTTCTGTAATACTAACAATTTGGGATGAATCCTCTTCTTATCCAGCCTACTGTTTTAGCTAATCACCTAATCAATTCTTTATTTTTAATGCATGCAAAAGATATTAAGGAGAACCTAATTTGACTAGGCGTCCTTCTGTTTTTATTTTATTTTATACAAAAGCCATTTTTTATTCAAAAGATATGTTTTATAAAACTTGTAATAGCCAATAAGTTTCTTTTTGCGGGGGATTCTCAAGAAAAGCTATTTCAATGCTTTTCTTAGAGGTTCAAATTAGCAGCTTCTGAAAAAAGTTGCATTGTGGGATCACTTTTTTTAAAGCTTAAGCAAATAAATATATGTTGGCCTTTTCATCAGTGCATATGCATTTTTGTATGTTCACAGGAAGCTGAAGCAATTCTAGAGGATATTAGACCTTCTCCTTGGCAACTTTTAGGTTTTGGTACGGTAAGTGTCAACTTTGTAATTTTTACGACTGGTTATTTGTCATTTTTGTTGGATTCTCAGTATACTTATCGTTAAGTTAATTTAATAAGGTTCACGTCATTTCATAACAAAGTATGGAGAATGCCTCAATACGGTAGAAAACAGGTTTTTAGTCAAGCAACTTATATTGAGAAAAATAAAATAGAAAAACGGAATTGATAGGACTTTCTATCTATTTAATTTATCCTATCTTCAACAGTTTTCTTACGTAAATATGTTGTTTTCTTCCTTGATACCGTGAAAGCATCCTTGTCATATTTTGATTTGATTAAGAAATGCTTACATGATTTTATTTGATTGTTATTATCTGCTAATAAATGCAACTACTTTTTATTCAGGCACTACTTGCGGGGTCATATGCATTAGTAGGTATGTGCATGTTCTTTCCCATAAACTAAGAATTTATTCAGAATTGAAATTTTTTGGACTACATCTTAAGAGTGTAGCAGTTAGTCTGAGGTTGTGAGACTTTGTCCATTTAGTATGTTCCTCTGTAAACATATAACTAGTAACTACAAATGCCAGTTTATATGTGAAGTTGACTAGTTTACTTCTCACAAATGTTTTAAGAGCTTATATCGTGTTTTCAAATTTATTTTGATTCTGTAGCTTAAACGAAAGTTCTAATTCCCCCACTTATTGTTAACCATTCGTTCATTTGATTGTCCTGATCTGATAAAACGCAATCATTATTGTGTCAGAGTGGGAGAAAACATTGCAGTTAATTGGTGTATTTGGCCTCAGTTTGGTATGTATATTTTCCATTCAGCAAGTGCTTCAATTAAATACTGTTTCTTTAAAAGAATAGGTTCATATATCAACTAATGTTGGAAATAGCATAATGAGCCCATAATTTTATCTACTGGGAAATTCTCATATTCTATCCAATTTTAAGGTCAGTAACATCGGAGATTTTGCATTTCCTTATATTTTTTTGAATGTGTATCGCCAGACCATATATCTGCGGGTTTCTTCATATGAAAAGTCAGAAGATTTGAACCAAGATGTGAGGTAAGTATACTTCATGATGGATATTTGGTCATATAGTCATCAAATTAGACAATGTTTGAATAATTTAATTATTATCTCATAGTCATATATGTATTCAGTCATCTTTTTTGGTGGTGGCTGGGGCTTGAACCCCGGACCTTGCATATATTATGCGTTGTCCATATCAATTGAGCTAAGCTCACGAGGACATGTATTCAGTCATCTTAATATAAGTCATGGTAGATGTACACAAGCTTTTCATTTCTATGTTGTGAACTATTGGTTATATAGTAGTATGGATTGTGTTCATTAAATTTGTCATTGCATAGACACAAAAGTCAGCATTTCAAACGCGTAAAAGGATCAGAAATTGTGTTTGTGTGCCTCGATAGACAGATATGAGCGAACATAAAGAGTGTCACCCAAATCCACATGCAGTTTCCATTTTAGACTTCATGTAGCTAAACCAACTATTTTCCCCCCTAATACAAGATAAACCAACTCTTAAGGCATAACTTCTGTTATCTTGTATTTTCATCTTGAGTGTTGCAAATATCATAACATCTCAATACCGAGAAAAACATATGATTTTAATTAGCAAATAGCAACTAACAACACTATCAGATTGTGCACCCTATTTTGGCATTTTTACTCTAGCATCTGTAATGAAATTTAACTTCTTTGTCTTCTTCTGTCCTGTAAAGGTTTTTATTGCTTGCTCCTGTTAAAATTGGAGGTCAGGCATTTTCATGGGCTGCTGGAAAATTGGAATCAAATGGCATAGGGTTACCTACATCACCTTCATCATTGGATGTTCAGAACCGGGTACTACAGGCTGCTGCCAAACATGAATCCCAACCATCTGATAGTGAAGGGAGCCAAGACCCGACTCCCGAATCCTCAGTTTCTCTCAATTAAAATGTATGAGAATATTGTTCAGATTGTCATGTGCTGACTTGGGAAGAACAGAGATTTGTATGGTCACAACAAGTTAACTCACTTGACTTGAAGTTGAAATATGCAAGTTGACATTATCCAACCTTTTCTAAACACTGTGCAGCCAACACAAAGATGATTATTATTTTTAGTGCCACAAGTTGCAAGATTGCCACAACCATCAAAATAGTAAGAGTGAAATGTAATTGTTAAATAAACTATTATTTGTATGATACAAATTGTACTGACAATTTCTGGTGTTGCAACTAATAGTTTTATAAACTATATCCTTCAATAAATTCGTTTGATGTTTAGGTTTTCTACAAACTTCTTTTGCTCAGAGCTTTTTCACCCCATCATCAATGTAAAATATAAATACAAACTTCTTGCCCACAGCCAGATCCAGTGTGTCAATAATCTAGATCATTGATCATCAAGTTTTGTCAAGAATGACAAGTATTATGCAGGAATAAATTTATTATATGATGTGTTTCCATTCTCTTTTACCAAAATATTAATCACATGTTGAGCCAAAACGGTTGTTTTAGGCCTCATCTTTTTAAAAGACAAAAAATTGACTTTTTTTTTTCTTTCATTTTATAATTAAAGACTTTGATTACAAATGACAAATCTATGTATAAACCCACACACTCAAGTAAAAGTATTGGGGTTCGAATCCCGATTATGACGTCTGACCTAACAATTTTAATATTTTTATCAGTTGAAAATACATATTTACACATCCTAAGGCATAAGTAACCATCTTATATTGGTCATTGCCATCGTTGGCCACTATTGTGTTGGGTTGGACTATATCTCATTCTTTTAATCTAAGAGACCAACGTACTATCATCACCAACACATACCTATAACGGGTAATTATTGCGATCAACCTCAACAAGGTGACAACCCGCCTTCATATTAGCATCAAAGCTAGCCAACAAGAGGGAGATAACATTGATTAAAATAAAAATTGTAAAATGAAGCATCATGTTGAGTAAGCTGAACGCAGTGGTATGGTTGATTAAAAAAAAACACCGGTGTGTTCAAGGGTACTAAAAAAAACATTGTGGTGTGTTCAAGGATTTCATCCTCCAAGGTTTAGAAACAAAATAATATGGGTTCATTGAAATTTATCATTAAAGTGAATAAGCGGAAATTTTGGGGTTCAAATCTCCGCCTACCCCTACGTACTACACTATCTCACCAACAAAGTTAAGCATTATGATAGGATGGGAATAGGCCGGACCGAGCCGAGTTTTGCTTATATAGGTCAGTACTAATTGAAAAAAATTGAAGCCTAAGCCTCACCTATTAGCATGTCAAAAACTTTATTTTAACTCTGACCTGACCTTTTTAAAAGTCTGACCTGACCTATTAGCCTGACGAAAAACCTAATTGTACTAGCAACTTTAAATAGAACATTTGACCTATTTATAAAATGGCATATAAGCATATATTTTTTAAATGGCTAATAGGCCCCCCACTTTATAAGCATATATAGCATGTATATCCAATAAAATTTTGTAGAGCTGGTACATTCATTTTGTAGAGGCTAATAAACATGTATTATATAATGGAGTATATATAATTACACGTATATAGGCCGGCCTGATAGGCCTAATAGGCTTTTCTATAAGCGTTAGTCTGACATATTTAAATTAATGAGCTTTTTAAAAAGCTTAAACCTAACCTATTTAATAAATGAGTTAGGTTGAGCCGGGCTTTAAGTAGGCCGGGTCATAGGCCCTTGACGGGCGGTCTGGCCTATTCCCACCGCTACATTATGAGTTAAATTTAATTGAAAAAGAAGCATGTTTCGGATACGTATGCTTGTGTTATCGTTTACACTTTTTGTGTTTTCGTGTTTTTTACATTAAATTGATTTCAATTTGAAAATAACCAATATATGACGATAACTATAAGGAAATATAACATAAATCGTAACTAATCATAACGACAAAGTCATCCCTGAAATTTTGAGTATCATATGGAAAGTACACGTGTATGGTCACACGCTCGCATGCACGGGCTTCGAATTTCCAGCTGCACCAAGTTGTTGGGTCGTACTGCTTGTAGCACAATTCCGAACATGTATAATTGATCACATGTACATTCTGCATGTCCAATTCATAATGAACAATATTATTTTTGGATTCCCTATCTAGCTATAGCAGAATATCATGTAAGTTTTAAGGCTTATTCAATCACCCGGTCATTTAACTTAATTGATTGTCTTCAATTTGGTCCTCTAACTATAATTTGTACCAATTTGGTCCCCTATGTTTTGCTCTGTTACTAGTTTTAGTCCTTTTGTTAGTTTCTCTAAAAAAACGTTAATAGTAACAGAGCATAACATAAGAGACCAAATTGATAAATAAGTTAACGTTTTTTTAGAGAAACTAATAGAAATGACTAAAACTAGTAACAAAACAAAACATAAGGGACCAAATTGGTACAAATTATAGTTAGGGGACCAAATTGAGACAATCAATTAAGTTAAGGAATCAGGTGATTGAATAAATCAAGTTTTAATGTGAGTGATAACAAATATATATAAGAGAAATGATAAATTGACAACCAAAAAGTTGTCCTTCACCATATATTAATACGGTTTTGAGTACAGACCATTTTCTTTAATATTTCTTACCACCTTGGATTCCGTGCATGCTTAGAATTGCTTCATGGGATATATACGGTGTAGGCAAAGTTGTTGATCTGTGGTTGTCAAAATATCATCATTGCTCGTATAGTAAATCTATGGAAATATAGAAGGTAAGGGTGGGAGTATGAACAGGTTCTATGTTGGTACCGCTCCCGTTTCCAAAAGTCCAAATCGTTTTCTACTAGATGGGGGATATGAAAGAGGAAGGCGATATTGTTATAGAAATCATGCCTTCGGTTAAGCTTGACACTACGTGATTTGTAGAGCATTGACGTGGCGAAGGACAGACATTGTTTCGAGACCACATCCCATGGATGTTAAACCTGCTTGGTTTATGAGCACAATAATTTATTTTGCCTGCAGTAAGAAAGTGGCCACTGCATTGCCATGAAGAAATAATCATATTGAGCAGCAGAACTTAATGACAAGGATAAAAAAATAAAAACGTATACGCATGATAATTGACAAGAGTTGGAATATTATGAGTTTGATGACAATTCATTATGATTAAAAGTGCTAAAAATTAATCAAATCATCAACAAAACAACAATCCACCTTATCACACAAGTGGAGGAGACAATGTTTGAACCCCGATCACGACATCCGACCTATCAATTTTGGCATTTTTCCTTATTTCACCGACTTGATCTACATAAAGCTTTGTAGTTTGATAAATTATTTCCGGGTTAACACTATGTATAACAAACAAGACGTTCTATTGATATAAGATGTAGTTTTTGGATAATGCGGCATCGTTTCTTTGTAGCTGCTATTTTATTTTTGTTTGTTTACAAAATCAAATCAAAGTCAAAATAAACTTGATTAGAACTGCTACACGGTAGAATATTAGAATTACTACTAAGCAGAATACTAAATAATTGGCTTGAACCATAATCCAACTTTCACTAACATGGTGCTTAAGAGCCTTCCTTAAAAGGTTATTATGTATTTATGTTTCTAGAATTGAGCATTAACATATTTTTACGGAAGAAAAAAAAACATGAATGCGTCATAATTTAATCTGATGTCCATGTCAATCCTATTGTTTTGTTCCTATAAATGTTTAGGTTAAAAATTAGCTTTTTCTTTCGATTATTTCAGGCTGCTGCCCTTTGACCCATTGATGCTAATTTTGTTCTTTTGATTTGTCAATTGGAAGAAAATCTTCCAATGTCTCATTTCATCGAGTTGTCAAGATAGCCAGAAAAATTTAGAGTAGACCTACATTAGTCTTCAACAAAAAGGCAATGACCTATTTGATTTCTAAGACCAAAAAAAAAACAAACTTGAGTTTTAAGGATTTCAAATGTGGTTAAAATTAGTTGTATACACAACACATAATATATAGATTTCGAATTTAATAAACTACAAACATTATTTCACCCGCACAACGCGCGGCGACGCAGATCTCAATCTAATATAAATCATAACTAATCATAATGACAGGGTCGTCCTTGAAATTTTGAGTGTCATGCGGGAAGTAAACATACGGTCGCACGCTCGCATGCATGCACGCACGCACACTCACACACACATTTGAGCGTCAACAAGTACAACCCAACAACTTGGTGCCCCTGGAAATTCAAAGTCATGTGCAATCACACATTCTAAACATTTCCAAGGGCGCTACTACCGTAAGTAACTGTCTTATATTGGCCACTGTCACCCTTAGCCATTGTTGAATTAGGTTGGACTATTGCTCTTTTTTGAAGCTGAGAAACCAGTTTACGATCACCTACATATGACCATGTTGGGTAATCATCGCAATCATCCTCAACAAGGTGACAATCCAGTTTATCACACAAGTGGAGGAGACAAGGTTTGAGCTTCGGTCACGACATCCAACCTAACAATTTTGGCATTTTGGTCAGTTGAGTTAAGACTTGTGGAAGAACTTCTTTAAATTTTGAAATGAAGTTTGTTTTGTTTTTTTGTCAGTTGAACTAGAACTTTTGGACAAACTTTTTAAAAGTTTGAAATGAAGTTTGGCTTGTAAAAAATTCAATTGGCAAATCTTTATAACACAAGAACAAAAATGTGCAATGATCACTTAATATTAAATTAGTCGGCATAGAGGTACTTCCAAACATTCAGAAATCTACTTTGTCCCTTACATTTGGTTACTCTTTGTTGGTGTCAAAGCCAACAGATACGATGATAAATACAGTGGGTTATGGTTAGTTAGTTTGGATGGATAAGCTTGGTCTTTTCTATTACATTATTTATTCTTTATCCAAATTGCATGAAACATGTTAGTATTTATTTTTACCTTCTCAACCTCTTAAATACAGATGATATTTTCCATTAAAAAAAATATGCAGAGGATATCTTGAGACACGGTGCCCGGTAGCTACTTTTGAGAGCAAATGGATTGACCAATTCTATTTGCAAACAACATCATTCTTAGTTTTATGAAACATCACTTTTAGTTTGTGCACCAGATAAAATAAAATTGATGGAAACAATACTTGGTAAAAATTTAACTTAAATTGTTATTGAAACATTCACATAACACGTTAATGAGATGATTGCTGCATTAATCGAACAATGTGCTTGTATGCATAACATAGCTGGTAGAACAATTACTAATGTCATGGTAGTCAATCACTACCTTACACGACACTGAAATGTGTATTAGTAACTTTGGGAGTGAAATTTGAAGTTCCTAAATATTAGTTGTACCTCTTTTTTTTTTTTTTTTT
>Ga0228710_1003033_pt1 | contig 26719 bp, 17 predicted proteins | sample MedpolnodulmetaG_FD_177995 | JGI IMG/M metagenome (GOLD analysis project Ga0228710, IMG submission 177995) | Root nodule microbial communities from Medicago polymorpha collected in Santa Monica, California, United States - pink nodules | ecosystem: Host-associated > Plants > Roots > Nodule... | reverse complement strand
AACTGTTTCGAAATGAAAAGCACACCTACTTGTCAGCACTTCTCTTTATTCCGTGTTGCTTCCTTCCTCTTCTTCACGTTCTCTAATGGCTGTGATCACCTTCAAACATTCAACAGAGTATGTAGTGTGCTGAACTATTAATGCTTGCTTCATGTTCCCTTGTAGTGCCACCTACTTGTCAACAATCACACCATTGATTTCGAGGTGTTCTCTAATGGCTGTTCATATTGATGAATGAGTAATTTAGTGTCTCTACAAACCAAAGTTATGCGACATGCCCTCTTTATTAGTTCGTTGTCTTGTTTTCTTCTTTTGGTTTGCTGTTTAAGTCATGTTCAGATGGATTAGCTTCTGGATAGTTTTATGGAGTAAGTTTTGTATTAAAAACCATTGGATGTGTCTGGGTCTCGGATAATGAAGCATAAAGAAATGATGTGCAAATGAAGGGGCTCCATATCAAATTAAAATGATGCTACTGTGGAAGGCTTGTAATTACACATGTATTAGGATATTTTCATTGAAGCTAGATTTTGTAAGCATTGATGGATGTGGCTGATTTTTGCAGCAGTGTTGAACACAAAGATCTTGCAATAATTTCAATCTCTTGATGCTAATGCGTATATGTGTGAACATAATAAACTTTGACTTTGGGATTTTTGTTTTTGGTATTGTAGTTTAGCTTCTCTGGATCAATGGCAGTTGTGATGGTATAAGGAGGAACACAGGTACATGATGGTAAATACTAAATATGATGAGAGAGAGTCTGGTCAACAATGCATAAACAATGGCGTACATGGGTTGTAGTATTTCTATTAATAGTTTATTATATATTTAATATTTAATTCCATTTCATTTATCAATCTTTTGTTACCAAAAAAAAAAGTTTATCAATCTTTTTCCTAAAAACAATGCTGAAACTACTGTAGCGCGTTGAAAAGAACCTTTCCCACGCTTCCGTGAAATTTCGCGTGACCAAAAAGCATTTTCTTTATAGCAAATCATACTTCACTGAGACAAGTGAAAAAACTAAGACACATTCCACGAATGCGGAAAGCACACAATTATCGACCGTGGAAGATTAATTCAGAAAAAAAGTTGTATCCATAATAATGCTTTCCAACCCCTCCTTCAAAAAAATTGCTTTCCAACCTCCCACTACCTCTTTTTGTTGACTCATCCACTGGCCCACCCTCCATCCTAGCTTCTTGTCCATTTAACTTAAATTAGTCCTCCAAAATAGTCTCTATAAGAGAATAAAAGTGAATAAAAAAATTTAGGGACTAAACTTGAATGTTTATATTTGCTAGTGACTAAAAATATATTTAATCCTTTAATTTGTTTAGATTAAAAAAATAGATTTTAAATTCAAGATATATATTTGAAATGTTAATCTATTAATACTATATCCTACTTAATTTTGAAATGTTTGGGTTGATGTAATTTATTTTAATTATGAAAAATTGATATTTAATTCAAGATAACCGATATCAAATTATTAAACACAAGTGAGAGATAAATCATGAGGGGGGGGCAAAAAAACATCAAGGACGCGGTAACTATGTCCATAAGTTGGATCAAATAACCACCGTGTCTTCCAACATACGGTTGCTACCCCTTATTCGCTTATCGAAAAGGTTAAGCTATATTCGTTTTTATGGTTAAAATCTAAGCAGGTTTCCTTCAGTTACAGTTTACATGATTGGTGGAAATATCTGCTTCCTTGTATGGGAATTCTTATGTAAATTAGTTCGTGTGTTATTCTTATGATGTTACTGCGGTAACATTCTGACAGTGTAAATATTGGTTGGTATTTCCTTCCCTTTCATGTCTTGTGCAGGGGAAGACACCCTTGTTAATTTCAATCTCATTTTGATTTGTTCAAAAAAAAAAATAACAATACCGCAAACTTTCCAGATTCAATTAAAACTACGGATTTGTGGAAAATCTTTGCAAATTTTGGAAGAGTGGGAGAGGTGTACAATTATATAATTTTTTTTCATAATACAAAACTCTTACATACAATTAAATAGTTGTAAAATAACATTATTTGAACTTTTTTTTAAGGAAACATTATTTGTAAAAACTGATTTTTTTTTTTCTTTAAGGAAACTATTTGGGAAAAAAACTGATTTTATTCTATACTACCCTATATAGTAACCAAAAAAAAAAACTACCCTATATAGTCAAGTTATCGATCTGTGTATGCAAAAAAAGGTTCCAAATGTTTCAGATATATAAATATGAATAAATTTCAATTCAAGCCAAAACCATTTCCCCGTTGTGGACACTGATACAAAGGATAGAGACACATAAAATCTACTTATCACAACAATGGTTGTAAGAGTGCCAATTTATCTTTTATTTCATGCAACTCTGTTATAGCATCTTTTATGCTCATTCGTTGAATGGCAAATTCTACTGAACATGCTACTCCAAACATGATGTCAGTTGAGTAGAAAAAACATGAAGGAAAGGAGTATATTAGTTAAGTACATGTTTGATATCGCCGTCAATTTACTGAAATGATAGTGAATCGCAGTGATTTTTCAAAATCTATGGAGTGTAACTTTTACAAATTCACTGTGATTCACAGTGATTTTGGAAACTTATCGTAACACCAAAGCACATGCTAAAAACAAATCATTTCAGTACTGTGAATCTCGAATTATATTGTATGAGAAAATAGACAAACCATCTGTCTCTACCAAATTGTATTGTATCACAACATTCAAGTAAAGTTACAAGATGTATTTTCATGTCTTCCATTTTTAATCCGGAAAATAGACATTCTCTTTGCAAGAATTTTACAAAACTAGGTTGTATGAGAAAATTTCAGCTCTGGTGAAAAGAAATAAAAAGAAACGATAGCTTAGGGAAAAAAAGATAAACTTTATCTCTATTTTCAACAAATCCCCAACAACGGCGCAAGAAACTCGACACTCCTGCAAGTGTACGGGTATGTCGTCGTAATAAATAGAGTATCAAATCCATAGGGACTTGGGAATCTCAAGACTACATTTTTCTCCAAAGTATGCAATTAAAGTGTTTTTGAGATATCGATGATTGCAAATTGGTGAATCACATTGATGTTCCAAAAACTATAGTGTAACTTTTAAAAATTCATGGTGGTTCACCGTGATTTTGAAAGCCTACCATAATACCAAACACATGCTAAAAAAAAAAAATCTTTCCGATACTGTCAATCTCGAGTTGGACATCAGAATTTACTAGATTATGAAATTCATTGAAGAAACATTGAAACAGTTCAAGTACTTACCAAGCTATTGCAACTATATATGATCATATCTAATGTAAGTGATCGGATCTTGACAATTAGAGGGGTAACTTTGGCGCAACTGGTAAAGTTGTTGTCATGTGACTGTATGGTCACGGGTTCAAGTCCTGGAAACAGCCTCTTGTGTAAAAACAGGGTAAGACTGCGTACAATACACCAAATTGTGAGACCCCTTCCCGAACCCTGCGTATGCGGGAGCTTCAGTGCACCGGGTTGCCCTTTTTTTTAGTGTCAAGATAACATCGACAAACAAGTCATATGACCGGGTATATCATCTATGTAGATATGTATTGTACATATGTAAACTTAGAACGCATTTATACTGGTGCAGTACAATAGTTGTATCAAAAATGTGTGTAATGAAACACCTATTTTATTTAAAAGATCATTTCTTTCACCAATTTATTTCCTCTTTTCGTGAAGAAATTGATTGCAACACAAGGGGACTGTAAGAGCAAACATTAAGTTAAAAATATCAACTTTATTCAAAAAGCTCATTTCTTCTACAAATTTATTTCCTGTTTTTGTTAAGAAATTCATTGCAACACTAGAGTTGTAAGCGCGGGTATCTCTATCTCTATTATAACTATTTGCCTTAATTTTTTTTAAGAGTACACATGTCATTTTGATGTTCTAAGTCTCATTTAATGCTTTATCATGTTGTTAAAAATATACATGTGTACACTTCATCATATAAATATTAGTTTCTTATTGGATATTGTTTCATCATTGATCCGCATCTTCTCATATTTGAATTTGAATTTGACCATTTATTTATCATAATTCATAACCATAATTTTCTATATGTATAACATTAGCAAATCATGTACTTAATTGTATTTAATTACACATTTGATTTTTCTATATAAATTAATTGATTTGCTATTAAAAAATGCATAACCAAAACAACACAATTTCTATCATTAGCTAATCAAAATTTTCTATTTACTCTAATGCGTCACAATTTAAATTGTTAGCCAATCAAATTTGAATCGGTAAAACATCAACCAATCAAATGTTGTCAATATTTTTGATTTTTTTCTCTCTATATATTGTCAACCCTTCTTCCATCATTTTCATATGCCTTCTATTACAGTGTTTTCAACGTTCTTTTCTCAACATTACCACACATCTTTTCATACTCATTTCTCTTCTCTTTAAATAGTTCTTTTTCTCTCTTATTTTTTATTCAATATTTGTTTTATTGTGTTGAATCAATTTCTTTTTTTTTTTGTTTCCGATGTTCGGTTGTTTCATATGAAACAAAGATTAACGAAGATTTATGTAAGATGGTTCCCCGTTTGATCATGTTTTTATTATTTTATTCAAGCTTCCACATTGTAAATTTTTATTTTATTCAATATGAACTTTCAAATATTTTTTTCACCATTCTTTTATCTATTTATGTATGCCTAGATCTGATGGGTATACTTACTCCTATGAGATAAATGATGTTCACGTCTGAAAAAAATGTATTCTAATATCCAAATCCAAATAAATTACATATATTTTTTATTTTTGTAACAAGATCAGCTTCCCAAATTTTCTAAGCAATTTGTGGAAAAATTAGAAATAAATCAAATGCATTTCCAGAAGAAAAAAAAAAACTTTCCACATCTGATTTAAAAAAAGTGCGTTTACATATTTTGATGGATACAATGTTAAGTTGTGATTTAATTTGCAACTCATTTTATTTATAATTTTTTTAAAATTCTTCTGTGATAACAAGGTTAAATCATGTATGGGCAAGATCTTGAACAAAATTCATTATTTCTATCACAGGAGATTGACAAAATTATTTATTTTGATCACAAGAGCTTGAACAAAATTATTTTATTTTCATAACAAGAACTTGAACATTCTTCATTATTTTGCATGGTTGTATTTTGATTTCATTTAGGTGGAGATAAACAAAGACAAACAAAGTTAAATCATTTTATTTCTGATTATTTTTGTAATTCTTTTGTAATAACAAGGTTAAATCATCTATTGGCAATATCTTGAGCAAAATTCATTATTTTATTTTATTTTTGGAGGAGCAAAATTCATTATTTTGATTACAAGAGATTGACAAAATTATTTATTTTGATCACACAAAAACTTGAACAAAATTATTTTCTTTTGATAACAAAAACTTGAACATCATTCATTATTCTGATAACAAGAACAAGTATCTACCTTTTAAATACAATCTCTAAAATGATTTAGTTAAGGTTGCTTGATAAAAAACAATAAAATTATACACGGAAAAAGACCAATAAAAATGTTTATTAAGACAGTTTAAACACATTAATGTTATGCTTTAAATGTGTGCCTATATATTGTAACAGCCCGATTTTCGTTAAATTTGTTTTTAATTATTTTAATATGTGTTTATATGTGATTATATGTGATTAATTGCCTCTGTGTGTATTTTGGTTGGGATTAGTAGATTTCGGTGTTGGAAGAGTATTTTAGTCTTTTAGACTCAAGGGTATTTTGGTCATCTTACGAGCAAGGGTAAATTAGTAATTTCATGGTGAGAGTTATTTTTAGTGTTTCAAGTGAGAACCGTTATTTTTACTAAGTTACTATTCGGTAGTGGTAATTAGTTTTGAACCGGTAATTATTCGATAACTTTTAACCGTTAGTGGATAGAAACTTTGGCAGTTAGTTTATAAGGGTTTTGAGCCCATTAGACTTTAAGGGTTAAGCCCAATAGTGTGGACACTATTTAATCCTTAGTCTTTAAGAGAATTGGGGTTCACAATCATTTTACAAAATTTTGAGAAGAGGTAGAGAGAGAAAGGGCAAGAGAAAGGGGCAAAAGGAAGAGAAGAGGGTTTTAGAGAAAAGCTTGAAGAACCAAGAGGAGCTAGGGATTTTAGGAGCTTAATTGAAGCTTTTGCTAGGATTATTGCTTATTGAGGTAAGGGGGTTAGATTTCATTCATAATCTCTTAGTTTAATTTCTTCTCTAATTCTATGCATAAGTGTTTATTTGGGATAAGTGATTATTGTGAATTTGTATGTTGAAATTCTTGCTCTTGTTTTAGTGATATGTTAGGGTATGCTAATTTGTTGATAATTGAATTGTTGATGATGAAATTGCATGTTCATGACATATATAAATGGGTACTTTGTGAGTTTTTCTCAAATTGATGAATTGTGATATTGTGTTGTTGAATTGTGGTTGAATTCATGTCTAAATGAAGTTGTTGTTGTTGAATTAGATATGTTGTTGTTGTTGAATTGTACCATGGGTATTCCATTTTGTGAAGTTGCTGTTTGAATTGGTGAAGTTGTGCTAAGTTGTTCATGTGAAGGACCAAAATGAACTTTTGATATATAAAGTTGTTGACTGAGTTGTCGGTGTTGTTGGGTGAGTTAAACTTGGTAGAATTTCTGTTTTCATGGCGTGGTTGTATTAGTCGAGTCGTTTGGGAGAAAACGGAAGTTTCGTGTGAAAATTCAATTGTTAACCGTTTTGAAAAATGAGTGTTTGTGTGAGATTCTGGAAAATGATTTTGGGGTGGTTGAAACTTGAATTTTTATGTACACTATGATAGAGCTAAGTGTCAGGAACGTGTAGGCAAAAACGGCATCGAAAACAGATTAACGGTTTGATTTTTATGCGCGAAAACGTGAAGGTTGAAAATCAGATGTTGTCTGTCAAGCTATGATCGTGCCACGATGTGGGACCAACGTGCCACGATTTTGATCAAGATTTTAGTGTTTCTGATCCTGGAAAAATCGTGGCACGATGGGAGACCAACGTGCCATTATTCTGTCAGACAAGAAACCTTAAAAATGCAATTTTCTTCAATCCAATTGTTCCCAAATTTATCCCTAAGTGTAGGGACTTTATCCTAACCACGTAGGGGTGCTTTTATGAAAGAAATAACTTTGTACAAAGGGTCTAATGAGTTCTTGTGTTGCTTGACATTAAATGAGTAAAATGATACGAACTTTGCAAAACTTGAAATTTAAGTGAGTTGGCCTATGAAACGTTGATGTATACACTACTGCTCTCATATGTGATTTGTGTATATACTTAGTTGAGGTTTCCAAATGTGTTTTCTTTGTTTTGTCGGATAATTTGGAAAATGGTAAAATGATACGAACCTTGTCGAAAATAATCTTTAAGTCCAAATACTTGGCAAATCTTTTGTGGATAGTTTGATTTGATTATATGAAGTATGTGAATGCTTTCTAGGTGTTGAATATGATGTTTATCATAAAGTGTTGTATTTTATCCTTTACTTGAATTGTGAGAAAGTGTATGGAGTTGTTGAGCCATATTATAGATGATGTTGATTAATGTATATATGACAATTGATATTGATGTTTGTTGATAATATGGTGGAGACTCTTATTTGAATTGTGATTTGTTGATTTTGTGGACGTAAATACTTGATAATGCAATTGTTGATGAACTAGTCAATGTAAATGGAGGTGTACTTTTACATTGTTGTTGGTAGATGTATATGTTGAAAGTTTTGCATTATTGGGTCTTTACTTGTATGTCCATGCATCATAAATCATATTGAGTCATATGAGAAATGTAAAAGGAGGTGTACTTTTACATAGTTGAATCGTAAGAGGAAGTGTACTCTTACATAAGATGTTCTGTTGGCATCTTGTTGTCGGTGATATGGTACCACATGCATATATGTGTCGTGTATAGGCGCATATCATATTGGCATGAGTTTTAAGTGATGTATGTGAATGATGGTTGTTGTTGGTAAGTGTGCGTTTGATGAATATATACTCGTGACATTGTAATTGTTGTGTGTATATGCATATGAGAGTTAATTGCTCTTGATAATTAATTGAGACTTAATTTGATTCATTTATGTCAAACTGTTTATGTTGATTATGATTGATGTGAAGCTAACCCCCAGTGGTTTTGACCGCCTACCTGTTTGTATGAATGGGTAGACGGAGTGCAGGAGTAGTTTGCTTTTTGGTGAGTGCTTGGATAGCGGGAGCTAATCTCCGTTATTGTTTCTTGGAGTCTTAGATTAGGCTCTGATTAGGACGTCGGTCTTTATGTTTTTGTTGGATTTATTTGTTATTGAGATTTGACCCTTATGTCGGGATTTGGAGTTTTTATATGATGATGTATACTGATCTCATGGCATGTATACTTTAGAGATGTATGATTTATATCCGCTGCGACTGTTGAGAAATTTTATATAAGCATGTTGATGTTATTTGTTGAAGACGTAGCGTCTATTTCTTGAATATATGTTGTATTCGTGTGTTTTATCGTTTTAATAGAAATAGGGTGTTACATATATTATGGTAGTTATTAATATATAAAAACTGCGTCTTTAAATTTCTATGATTTTATTTCAGATATCAAATCAACAAATTGATGAAAACTAATGCACACGTTTTTTCTTCGGTTATTTGATTTTTTTTTTAAAAAGCCAAATTAATCTATCGAAATTGATATCATGTAGAATTGAACTTGAGACATTGAGAAGCACACACCAATGTGTCAAACTAACACCACTAAACCAACCCAAATGGTTTTTTCGGTTACTTCATGAAAAAAAGTGATAATTATTAGAAGCACACACCAATGAGTCAAGGGAATAATGGTTTTTAACATATTTTTCATGAAAATTTAAAATTGAAATTTTAAAATTACAAGAAAAAAAGTGATAATTATTAGAAGAATAAATAATGTTGAGAATTAAATTTTTGAATTCATTGTTAAGACTATTTAATGTCATCGCAAAAGTATAAAATACTTTTAATGAAACTAACTATGAATTTTATTCAATTGTAAGAAGTAAAAAAATCGTGCAGGTTATTGCACGAGCATATATCAGAAGGTAGAAATAGCAAATAGTACATGTATGTGTCATTCAATATATACTTTATGAACTTTTAAAATGTCAAATATAGCATTGAAAATTATTTTCATTCAATAACTGACCATTAATGCGGTCCATTTTAAAGGAAAACATAATGGTTCCATCAAATAGAAATAAATTATTCCCCAATCACCTTTATAATTGCATACTTATAGCTTAAATTTACTTACATACACCTCTCAAATAAAAATAACAATAAGGAATAATCATTGCAATTTGTGGGAGTGATATGTGTAATTAATAATCGGTTTTTGTTTATAATTAATCCTGATTTTGTGTACTCAATCAATGGAGTTTCTGCATCTTAGAGGCCAATTGCACATACATCATTATCAAATTGAAATCTTATTTTTATGTCTTTTTTGCTAATTCTAATTCTAATGTTTATGTGAAGTGTAGGATGTACAATATGTTTGCTTCAATGTATTTTTAAAGTTACCCAAAAAGATCTCCTCAAATTGACCAAGTTAAAAATGATTGAGTGACTACTCAAACAATGATAAAAGGCAATATTCATTTTAAATTTAAGTCATTTCAAATTAAATATTTTTTAAGGGGTTCAAATAAAATATTTATACACCACGTAATGATAAATCTATATCTTATCTAATATTGGAATTAATTTATATGTCTCCTCGGTTTCAAGAACAACTTTCATTATTAATGATATTTGTAGTTTATTTTTCAGGGTTAATCGTAATTTTTTAACACCATGATATTTATTGTAAGTTTCACCCTTAATATTTTAGAACAAGATAAACATTAGTATTCAAAATAAATAAAAATAGGCTTAAATATGTAAATCGTCCCTGTAAATTCGCGCGTTTTTGATTTTCGTCCCTGTATCTTTTTTTTTCTAAAACTACCCCTGTAAGTTATATATGTTTTGGTTTTGGTCTCTGTCGTCATCATTTGTTACAAAAACGTCTATGTGGCAAACGGGGGATGACGTGGCAACGTGTGACGTGGTAGACTACGCTGATGTGTAGTTTTATATTCTGAGTCATAAAGTTAGAGGGACCAAAATCAAAAAATAAATTTCGCAGAGGGGCCAAACCCAAATATTTATAGAAAACTTCATCTTCGTCCTTCCTTTCCTCTTCTTCATCATCTTCAATACATCTTCGTCTAACTTCATAGAAAACCCATAAATTCATTAACATCATCTATGAGAAATCATAATTGACATTATCATAATTGACAACAATTTGTCAGGATCTTTATGACATATGAGAAATCATAGAGCATATTTCATTTCAACTGAAATTCAAATAATCAAGAACTCAACCAAGTCAAGCACTAATACATATTTCATTACAAGTTCAAAATCTCACTCTATTGTATTATTCTATTTTGACGGAGCAGCAAGGCTTGCAGCGCGATCTTTGAAATAGCTAGGTTGTTGCTCCTTTGAAGGCATAACTTCTTTGACGACTGGATGGTTTTAAAACTCTTGACTCCATTTGTGTAGCTTGGAAAATTTGACATCAGGGAACAACTGTTTCTCTGCTTCTTCTTGGAATAAAGGGATGAAGAGAGCATCAATATCCACAAAGCCTATTTGTTCTCCTCTAAAGAACTTTTCCTTCAGCTCATTCTCAAGAAACTGCAGAGCTTCAAACAACTCTTCACTAGCCTTCTCGGGCTCTTTCTCATCAAACATAAAAACATATTTCCATGCAGCAACCACACACTGATTGCATAAATTTAAGTTACATAGGTTAGAAAAATCAGCACAATTTACATCAAGTGACGTGGTAGATAAGTTCTAGCATGGATCACATATTATCTGGATCATGTTAGTCATTGAAATATTACCTCTAATAAGTAACAAATTCATAGATAATCACATGGATACTTTGCAACTATCACATAAGTGCTAAAAAAAAAAATCTGATTTTACTTTTAAATATGTTAAATGGGTTTTACTTTTAAATAAGCTAAATGAGTTTTTCATAGTATTTTTGATGATTTTTTTTTGTGTAGTGATATCGATGGTGATGTTAATGTTTGTTGATGAATTTCTAGGTTTTTCTGGGTTTTCTATGAAGTTTGATGAAGATGTGTTGAAGACGATGAAAAAGAGGAAAGGAAGGAAGAAGATGAAGTTTTCTATTAATTTTTCGGTTTGGTCTCTCTACGAATTTTGTTTTTTGATTTTGGTCCCTCGAACTTTGTGACTCAGCATATGGAACGACACGTCAGTGTCGTCTGCCACGTCACACGTCGCCATGTCATCCTTCGTTTGCCACGTAGACGTTTTTGTAACAGAGGATGATGGCATGTACCAAAACAAAAACGTTTATAACTTACAGGGGTAGTTTTAGAACAAAAAAAGATACATGGATGAAAACCAAAAACACACGAACTTACATGGATGATTTACATATTTAAGTCATAAACATATTATTTTCATAAGAATATGTATAGAACAAACGCACTGTTTGTGCATATGAGAATCTAAATAATAATAATAATAATAATAATAATAATAATAATAATAATAATAATAATGAGAATATACTCATGGGCATGTTAATTCGGAGTTCAGCTGAGAAGTAAGTAAAGTCTAACCAAGCTCAAGATATGTTTATGTTGTTGGAGTGTTTAGTTGATTGATTAGAGAGAAAATGAAGAATATGCAGTTTTGATGAAATTATGCAAAAAAGTTATGAAGTTATAAGTTTATTCATACTTTTTTTGGGTTTTTTTTAGGCTTAATAGCAGTTTTCACCCCCTAACTTTCACGAAGTTGCGATTTTGGCCCCCTAAGAAAAAAAAACTACAAAACTGCCCCCTAAATTTTGCAACTATAGTAGTTTTGGCCCCCCAATGCCAATTTTTGGTAAAAAAAAATAACACGTGGCACCTCACTTATGGTGCCACGTCAGCGTAGATCGAGTCAAAATTGGCCCTGAGGGCCAAAACTGTCACAGATGCAAAACTTAGGGGGTGGTTTTGTAGTTTTTTTAAGGTATATTTATTTCTTAAAATGTCTTATTTAAGGACTTATTTACTTTTGGAGTTACGAGGGAGCCTACAATGGGTTGGATCATCATATTAGTCTAAGCAACCACACAAGTGAGATTGACACCACACTGTCACCCAAAACCTTAAGGCATTAGATATATTGGTCATTACTTATATGTTTTTCAATATCTACTCTTGCAAGTTGCATCCAATGTAAAACTTTAAGTCTTAATTGAAACATTATCATATCTTCCTTAATTATTAGATTCTTTATGTCTATGACTTGATGACCCATAGGTCAGTCAGAGACACAACATGGTAAAAAAATGTGTTGATGGTGGTTTTATATATGGATGTTTATATTTGTATCTTTCATGAAAAGAGAGAAAATTAGAAAAAGAAAGAATATGAAAAAGAAAATTTAACGTGAGAGAAATGATAAGGTAATAAAAGTAGTGTGTTTTTGTCTATGGAAGTGTTGAGAGTAAAGTGAGTTACCAATGCATTTATAGGTTAGTTGAAGGAGTTGGAGATTTATGAGTAATTCACCAAAAAATATATTCAATTAAACAAATATCTCATTATTTTAAAATGTCGAATACACATATACTTTGTTAACTAAGCATAACACATCCGTATTTTTCCTTTGTGAGGTCCCCCCAAAGACCAAAAGTGAAGGTATCTGTAATAATAAACGTTAGATAAAAAAAATTGTATGAAAATGGACGACATCCAAAAAAATTATTAAATATAATTTTTTTAGCAAATGACATCCAAAACTAAAAAAAAAACAGTTCACCATAATGTTCAGAGTTTAGAGAGATCATGCAATGGGTTGGATCATCATATTTGATTAAGCGAAATCACACAAGTGAGGTTGACACCACATATTCACCCGAAACATTAAGACATCATGTATATTGGTCATCTCACTTATTTTTCTCAATATATAGTCTTGCATCTAATGTAAAATTTAACTCACACATGACACATTAACCTTTCTCCCTTATATATGAGACTTATAGTGTTTGTAATCTGTTGAGATAGCAAAACAAGGTCAGATGCACAACAAAGTAAAAAATATGGGTTAGTAGCGGTTTCATAGATGGGTGTCTTTGTTCCATTTCTTTCATGAGAAAAGAGAAAGTAAATTAAAAAAAGAAAAAAGATGAAAAAAGAATTTAAAAATGAGAGTAATGATAAGAGAAAAACTAAGTAGTGTGTATTTAAACTGTAAAAGTATAGACAGCATAGGAGTTGATGGTAATTTTATGGGTTTATTGAAGGTTTTTTTAGATTAGTGGGTAATTATGCTACCAAAATATTAAAATAAACAAAAGTCATATTAATTTACAATGTCTAATAAGCACATATTTTGTGAACTCGGCAGAACACATCTACATTATTCCATTATCAGATCTGGATAAAGACCAAAAGTGAAGGAATTTGTAATAATAGAGGTTGATAAAAAAAGTTTCATGAAAGCGAACGATATCCAAAAACTAAAATTTAAGATAAAATATTAAACAAATGACATCCAAAAATTAACAAAATAAATCATCACAATGTTGGGACTTTCTTGGGTGTCTACATTGGATTGTATCATCACATTAAACTAAGATGAACCACATAAATTAGGTTGACATCACATGTTCATCCAAAGTTTTAAGACATTAGGTATATAGGACATCTCACTTATATGTTGTTCAACATTTACTCTTGCATAAAATGTAAAATTTTAACCCACACTTGATGCTCCCGCTCCCCCATAATCTTGAACCGAGATATGATACCATCATCGGGCTTTCTGGAGCTGGCAACACATATGTGGATCGACTAATTGGTTATATAGAAACCACGCAAGTGAGAATGATACCACATATTCATCTAAAATTTTAAGGATTAAGTATATAAGTGTTTTCACTTATTTGTTGTTCAACCTCCACTCTTTTATCCAACGTTTGGCTTTAAGCCTTTAGCAAACACATTTTTTAGGAAAGCCTTTAATTGACACTTGATACATAACAATATTCTTTCTATCAGGTACTACGAAATTTTAGTCGGTGCTTGACATGTGTGTCCATATTTGCTCTATTTTTTATGTTATATTGGGTTGTGACGTTGTTGTTAGTTTCACGCCATAAACCTAACCTAACTTTTAGTAGTGTTGGCGATATAATAATAAATTGGCATAAAAAATAGTATGCTGCTTTTATGTATATTTTTTTAACGGGAAAGTTTATTAAGTTCTTGTGAATTTGTCTCAGTTGGTAGAAACAATTTATTATCGTATATATAGGCCGAGTTCGAAACTTGGATACCCTGTTATTAAATAAGTTATAATAATTCATTCCATGCACAAGATGAATAGAGACAAATGAGATAGAAAAACAAGCAAATGACATAGAACAAAAAAAAAAGAAGCAAATCTCCATAATTGATTTTGTTTTGTTTTTGGATTAATCTATTTATTATCGATATACATATTCAAAATATTTTCTTAACTTTAGTCATCCGTGTAAAATATTTCATCGTCGTTAAAGTTAATATTTCAGCATTACATTCGTTAACTTATTGTTGTTTAATGTTAAAAAATCCAAATAAAAACATACACGTTAATATTAAATATATAATATTTAATTGAAAGTACGACAACGATATGTACTATTGATATATTGAATATAAAATAATGAATTTTCCATTTAAACTATATTTATGTAATAAAAAAAAGGTTGAAAATCTAGCCCGTGCTTAGCACGGATCCACATACTAGTTAAGTTAAAAACACCTACTTTATTCAAATGTCCATTTCTTTCACCAATTTATTTCCTATTTCTGTTACAAAAGTTATTGAGTAATGCATTACACTACTATATATGGTATTTAGTAACATTTTTCCGGTAACACCCAAATATATATTACTGATTATTGATTTGTAACACTTATGAAAATTTGTCCCATTTTTACTAATTTGACTTTCTTTAGAAGATTTTTTTACTAGTTTGTTAGAACTATAAAAAACAAGGGTTAAATAAGTTTTTCGTCCCTATAAATATAACCAATTTTGATTTTAGTCACTATAAAATTAAATTGAATGTTTTCATCCTCGCAAAAAATTTTATTTTGTTTTTGGTCCTTAATGGATATGATTTTAACGTGTTTTTGACATTTTTTGAACATAATATGAATATATAAATGTCGAATATAATAAACGGACATAACATGGATACAATTTGAACATAAAAGAGTTATAAATTTTGCCATTTATATGAACATAAAATGGCCATTAAGGACGAAAAACAAAATAAAAAAAATTGTGAGGATGAAAACATTCAGTTTAATTTTTTAGGGACTAAAATCAAAATTCGCTATATTTATAAGGACGAAAAACTTATTTAACCTAAAAAAAACAATAATGAATGATAATTTATTTTACAAAATATTGAGAAACCCATTCTCGTCACTTCCGTTCGTGTTGCAATGTTTCTCTCACTCTCGTCACTCCGATCGTAACTTCGCCACAATATCTCTCACCTTGCCGCCACATCACAACCTTGTGCCTCTCGCCTCGCCGCCGCATCTCTCACCTGTCCGCCACATCTGTCACCTCGCCACCGTATCTGTAACCTTGCCGAAGTATCTCTCACTCTCGCAGATTCTCTCATCTTTGTCTTGCTTTTGATGAGGTTAACTCAGAACACGGGCTTTACCTAACAATTTGACAAATGTTACTAAATTTATTTAGTAGCATTTTTCTTGATTTAGTTACATTTTTCAACTATTACTAAATCTAAATTATGTTGTAGTGTAATGAGATCTATACTACGAAACTATGCAGAATTTGGATTGGTAACTTGACGTAGATGTATTAAACCCCTAATAGCTTTATATGATCTTCTCATTGTCATATATTAAACCCCTAATAGCTTTATATGATCTTCTCATTGTCATATTTTGTAAAGAATGCTTATGGGTTCGGAATATGATAAAATTATTTGCTCCACCATAATATGTATAAATAATTATATTGTATTTTATGTATAACAAACATGTATCTCATGACAAATATATATTGAACTAATTTTCTCCCTGTGTGTTACACATGAGGAATATAAGACTTGTCAATCATCCAAGTGAACAACTTATTTTCCTATCAAGGTAATAATAGTGCCTAGCAGAGCAACTTCTGCTTAATTTCCAGCAACTTCACTATAACATCTTTTGTGACCATTCGATGAGTAGGGAATTCTTCGGAACATGCAACTCCTATTTCAGCAAACATCACTAGACACTCCTTAATGTTGTTTTCCATCATTAATGTCTGATCTTTAGGAATTGGCATAAGCAAATGTGAATCCACTATCTCAAGAATTTCTATGGGAATTTTCATCTTACAGAATTTGTGAAGGTTTAGATTCTCGCAAAACATGTTATCTGTCGGTCTCTTTCCAGTGAGCACCTCTAACAGAAGAATCCCAAAGCTGTAAACATCTCCCTGTGGAGATACTGGAACACCTGCTCCATATTCTATTCAAATAACAATATTTTAGCAAAATAATTAAGGTTGGAGTATATATCAAATACTGATGCATGCTGATTATAAGCAAATCATTTTTATTAGAATGAGAAAATTACTAAAATTTTGTTAAAGATAGGCAAGACATTCTAAACGACAGTAACAAATAAGTGATAGAAAGAACTTTACCAGGAGGAACATATCCTATAGTTCCCTTAATTGTGGAAGAATTAACTTGGTCTTTACTTGAATGGCTGGTTCCAAGAATGAGCCTAGCTAAGCCAAAGTCTCCCAAGTGGGCTACAGTGTCATCGTCCAGAAGAACGTTGCTCGGTTTAATATCACAGTGAATTACGGCTTGCTCTGTACCATTGTGAAGATAATCAAGTGCATGAGCTACATCAAGAGCAATGTCAACCCTTTGTCTGAGGCTGAGATTATGAATTCCAGACCCTTCGTTATCGTGCAGAAGATTTTCTAGACTCCCCTTAGGCATGAACTCAAAAACAATAGCCTTGAACTCTTCACCATTATAATCAACGCTTGAACAACAAGTTAGGATCTTGACAAGATTTCGGTGCTTCATCTTTCCTAGAGAACCACATTCTGCTTTGAAACTCTTTGCTGCTCCACGTGTTTTAAGATTCAATACCTTTACAACAATGGGTTTTTCAAAGTTGAGAAGAGATCCTTTGTAAACAGAACCAAAACTTCCTGTTCCAACCAAATTGGATGAAGAAAATCCATCGGTTGCTTCATGTAGCTCTCTATAAGTAATCATCAAATTCCCTTTTTGCAAAGATGGTGAAGAAGGTAACATTTTGGTCTTTCTTGGAAGAAAATGGAAAATTATAAAAACTATGAAAGAGATCAAAACCACGCCAATCACACTGATAAGGATAAGTTTCTTTTTGAGTGATCTTTTGTGTTTCTTGGCGGGTACCTTAGAACATGGAGGAAGTTTCAATTGAGGTATTCCTCCACAAAGGTTTTTGTTTCCGGTTAATGAAATTGCCGAAACATTTCTAAAGACGCCTTCTACAGGAACATCACCATAAAGATGGTTAAAAGACAGGTTCAAAGTATTTAAAAGTGTGAGATTTTCTAGTTCAAAGGGTATTGTACTTGAGAGACAGTTATTAGACATGTCGAATATTTCTAGAGATCTTAAAGAACCCAAGAATGAAGGTATACCTCCATGGAAAAAGTTGTTCTTCAACACAAGCTTTGTTAATGTAAAACAAGCACCAAGGTCATTTGGGATTTCACCGGACAACTTGTTTTCATTTAGATACAAACTAGAAATATGCTTCAAGTTACCAAACCCTAAAGGAAGGGGACCGGTCAGGGAGTTCATAGACAAGTCAATGTCTACTAAATTGTCTAGATAGCTAATTGTTTGGTTGGGTATATGACCACTCAATTTGTTATCCGAAACGCTTAATGACTGCAAGTTGGTACAATATCTCAGGGTGAATGGAATGCTTCCATGAAATTTATTTCTATTCAAATATAGTTCAGACAACATAGTAAGATTTCCAATACTATTAGGAATATTACCATATAATTTGTTTTCACCCAAGAGCAATTTTGCTAGATTATTTAACTTTCCAATTGAATTTGGAATTGTTCCCTCAAGGAAATTGTTTCCTATGTCTAAGTATGTTAAACCGGTAAGTTGTCCGATTCCATTAGATATGGCTCCATATATTTGATTCATCCCCATATCAAGCCAACTAAGATGGGTGGAAAAGTTTCCTATAAAATGTGGCAATTCCCCACCAAATCTATTTTCATGAAGAATGAGCTCTGACAATTCAGTGCAGTTGGTGAGCGGGAAAAGAAAGTCCAAATCATGAGCCTTTCCACTCCCAAAATTATTTTTGGCAATTTGAAAAAATTCAAGTTTATTTAATCGATCCAAAGTAAGAGGTATTGGCCCATTAAAAAAATTATCTCCTAAATCAAACCATCGCAATTCAGTGAGGTTGAATATTGAAGACGGAAAATTCCCGGTCATTTGGTTGACTCCTACCAAGAATTCTACAAGATTGGGAAAAACAAGATTCATATTTGATGGAAGACTACCGAATAAGTTGTTTACCCCAAGATCAAAAGATTTCATATTTGATAGGTTGTAAAGTGAATGAGGAATTTCACCTGACAAATTATTTCCACCTAGATACAATAAATTCAAACTTGACAACTTACCCAAAGAATCAGGTATGCTTCCTTCCAAGTGATTTTGTGTAAGTGATAACCATTGGAGTGATGAAACATTTCCTAGGGAGGATGGGATAGTACCAACTAGATTATTGCCACGGAGTTTCAATTCAATGAGTTGCATCATTGACCCAAACCTTGTCGGAATTCTTCCAATGAGTTGATTGAAGCCCAGATTAATTACTTCGATATTTGTGCAATTAGTGAGCTCCATAGGAATCTCTCCTTGAAGTTTGCTGTTGTTGGTTAAGTGAAGAACTTGCAGCCGCTTCAAACGACCAACTTGTTTTGGAATTTCACCATGCAAGTCGACGTTTGAAAGGTAGAGTTTTCTAAGAAATGTTAGATTTCCCAATGATGGTCCAAGAGTACCACCCAATGTTTGATTCTCCAAATGCAAAGAAATGACTCTCATGTGTCGACGACCACATGTAATCCCCTGCCATTCACAGAAATGTAGAGACTCATTCCATGATGGCAGAGAATCAGACACACCATTTGTAAGCTTTTCTTTCAAAGCAAGCAAAGCAAATTTATCAGTCTGTGAACTCACAGCAAGAGCAACAGTAGTTGCTGATGACAGGAAATAATACACCAAAATTTGGCTAGCAACACACAGAAAAAATATCGACATAAAGGTCCTCATTTTTCTATTGGAGACTGTATTTTTCGGGTATAAGCAAAAAATACCGTGTAGTGCATATGCAGCTTTTTGATAGATCAAAGATATATGGTTGGTTATTTAAAGAGAAGTATTCATGTGCAATAGATAGGTGCTTTGTGGTCCCAATCAACAGGTTGTGGAATCCATATCATGCTACTCTTGTTGACTTAAAACAGGAATGTGATATTTATTGCAAGCTATAGCTAGCTACATAGTCTGCTCTTACAAAAGCACGCTGTTTAAATCCCAACCATTAATTTTAAATTAGACAGTTCATATTAGACACTAAACATCAATTAGAACCTTAAAAAAATACATCAATTAGAAACAATCTTGAATGTCAGTTTTAGATTGAAGTGTCTCTATTCATAGGCGCGCACTTTCCAATATTTCTAGAGTAGTATGTGTGCGATGTGCACAACCTTGTGTGCATCGTGCATGAGACGGTAGTTATACACTTTCAATTCCTCCGAATTTGCGTGACGCACAGCTCATAGCACGTGTCGTGAATGGACCAATAGTTGACCTTCTGCTTTTCTTCATTTTGTGTCCCATTTATTTCCGGTGAAACTTTTGTGGTTTCCAATCTTGAATGTCAGTTTTAGATTGAAGTGTCTCTATTCATATAGCACGGCCACAAAGTTGTCTTGTTTGGATGATTTGATGTGGTTCAAGGTCTTGTACGTATAATTACTGCTTCGTGATCTTCTTTCGATTTATTTACTAAATTCAACTAAAACATTTTAAAACTTGTCAAATTGACTCTAAAATGACTCCTTATCAATGCTAAAAATACTATACAACGGACCGTCATCAGCCGAGAATCTTTACACCATTTTTAAGTTTTTCCTTCAAAGCAAGCAAAGGGGGTAAAAATGTAATTAACACTTAATCATCATATTGTTGACTCCAAGTCTCCAATAAGATAAGTGAAGTCGTCAAATTTGACTCCAAGTCTCCAATGACACTGGTGAAGTCGTTGTGGCTCATTCCATGAGTGGGGAGAGTCCAACATCATTGACTACGGAAGATGCAGACAAAGAGTTGATTCTTTTTTGAAATAACAGACAAAAAATTGATGGTAAAAGGGTAATAATACACGTCTTAATTACAACTTCTAAAGGAATTATAATAAAATAAAACGCATTTTTTGAAATGGAATGTAAATAAATGAGTTTTTTTTTTTTTTTCAGGTAACCTAGTGGCTAGAATTCACCTTATAAGGTGAATAAGTAAGGTGTCCGGGGTTCGAACCCCGGCCCCTGCATATAATAATGCATTGTCCTACCAACTGAGCTATGCTCACGGGACAAATAAATATGAGTTTAAGGTGGTAGGTTGACAATCCAAAATAATTTTATACATGCAATCAATCAAATCATTTATATTTGACACTTAAATTAAAAATATTAATTAACGTGACAATTCTAAATGTTTTGATTGGTTGTATGTATAAAGGTGTTTTACACGGTTAATTCATCATCATATACTCATTAAATTCTTCTCCATTAAAATGAAATATAAGTAAAAGTGATAGTATTCCTTAAAAAAAAATGTGATAGTTGAAAACTTATGTGAATTATATGATGATGAACAAAAAAATTAATTATAATTTTGTGCATTTTTTATGGGAATTATATGATGGTGAACAAAAACATTCGTATAAATTATATAATCCCAAAACCTATAAAAAGATGTTTGAACTATATGATTTAAACGAGAGTATTTTAGAAATATAAAAGAGCGCCTAAGAAGGGCAGAGGTTGGAAAATGAAATTGCCTACATTTTTTCTATCCAAACGTGTGAGCATATTTGCCGACACATTGTAACCATAAAAAAATTGCCGACAGAAATAGATTCCAAAAATGAGAGCATCCAAAATCCATATTCACACAGACAAATAATTTTCGTACATTATTTGGAAACATATAAATCTAATGATTTATACATTTTAGTCGGGATATCTTTTTAGTAATTAGAGTTCTTGAGTTTAAATTCAGCTACGGAAATGTAGTAGTGTTAATTCTTTTAAAGAAGATTTTATCATTCATAGAGAGCATATCTGACTCGCAGAAATTAATATTTGCATTTGCATGATATCTTGTTCACATCAAAAATACATAATTAAGTTAAACAAAACCATAAGCTGGTTATATTTTAAATATTTATTAATGAATAATAAAAAATTGAATCTAAGTCTGCCGAGGATGGTCTATATTGGTAAAGAGTTGACTCATATCTTGTAAGAATATCCAATTCTCATTGTATGTATAAAGACTTTGTTGATGGATAATCTATAAGCACCGTACCTCATTAACTTTTTACATATGAGAAAGTTTAGCCGTTGAATTTCTAGTGTTTTGCAGAGTAAGGACATGCCTCAAACTTAAAAAAACTCAACCAGTTAGATTATCCATCGATGAAATCTTTAAGCATGCAGCGAGAATTGAATTCACATTTTTAAGGGATTTGAGTCTACTCTTTACTAATCTAAACCAACCTTGAAAGACTCAAATTCAAATTTGTTTTTTTTATTTACTTTTTGTATTCAATAAAATATGTCAAGGTTCTTCGCCAAAAATATATATATATGTCAAGTATTCATGTTACAATTTGAAAAGAAAAAAAAAAAAAAGAGAATTATTACAACCTTCTCCAAGCTTGAATTAGACTTATTTCTTCTCTTATATTAAAATTTACATCTGACTCCCTTCGAAAATAAATATATGAGGTAAATTACAAATATCTCCCATTAGAAACTTTTGAATAGCACACTTCTTCGTTAAAAATTAAATATGTATTTTGCCCTTTAATTCATTAATATATACACATTTTTTACAACAATTAATTTTAATTCACAAATTAAGAAAAACAACTCATTTTTTATAACTTTTCGATCTCAATGGTAATTAGCCTAAAGCATTTTATTTTTAAGGGATAAATATAGTTTTGGTTACTATAAATATTCCAGCTTTTCGTTTTATCCCCCTAAAACTTTCCATCGACTTTTAATTCAACAAAATAATTTTGTATGACCAGATAGTTTATAATAGAATTTAAAACTATATGTTAATAATACTGTGAATAAAAAAAGAGAGGAAGAAATATGCATAAGAAGTTTGATTAAATTGAAGTAGATAAAATGTTTGTAGAATTTAACGTTAGAGGGATATATGTGTCATTCGATTAAAAAAATTAGGAACGCAGTGTGTTATTTTCACTAATATGCATTGTATGAGGGAAGGAATTGTAGTATAAATTAAGCATCTCCAAAAAGAAAGAAATGTAATCCACTCAGTTTAATATATTACACATTGTGAAGATAGTTAAATTTTGTTGGTTTTATTTAGATGATTAGAAATTAGTTGAGTTTGTTACTCAATCAGGTAGTAAACTTGAACTCTATAAATAGGGTAATTATGTGCACAACTCACTATCTTTCAATGTGACTCCTTTTGAGGATTTTCTCTTATTTCCTAGCTCTCAAGCATCTAAAGTCAATTTCCTTTGTGATTCTAAGAATTCTAATACACATTAATTCAGCCAATTTTAGCAATACAAGATTTTTTCCAGTGATGAAAATTTTCAACTAAACATTTCACACTGAACAACTGGAATTTGACATTAAAAGAAAATCGCCCATTTGTTAATGAATTATAAATTACAAAACTGGAACGTTTGCAGTCTAGAATTTTGAAGTTTTGCATATGAACCAAGGGTATTTTTATTTTTTTTGATTCATTGAAAATCCTACCGTATACTGAGTTTCAAAAAATCATGCACGAGCACTCCATAGTGATGTTGCCAGAGTGTATGCATGTGGCCACTGCTTCTAGAAACTTGCGAGGGTTTCATCTATAAACGGGAAAGGATATGGCAAGCAAACTAACAAGCCTAAGAGCAAAACTGTTACTCCGAGAGCAACATACTTGTCATCAGGTTCAGTTATTTCATCGGATAGAGGAGAAATTGGACCTCTTTGCAAGAAGAATATAAGAACTACCCAGTAGAAAGCAACATCATTAAGCAGTGATGAGAGTCCAAGCAACACAATTGAAAATCCTGTGAAGCGAATTGAAGCCTGTGAAATAGACTTAAGTTAAAATAAAATAAATAAAGGAAGGGAATGATATAAATGGAGAGCTTCAATAATAAAACTTTAGACGTATAGATGTCTAACTAATGTTATCAGTTTTAGAAATGTATATGTACATGATGAAGAGGATCTCCACTCGATAAAATTATCCTGATAGTATTATTTAAGAAACTAGCAAATCAATAGGAAAAAGAATGTGGAATGCCTTCTCAAATGGGATAATTACAGTTAAGAGTGCTTACTGGCTGTGCATAAATGAAATGGTTGAATAAAATAATCTACATGTCGAAGGTGATTGGAAAACTATATGCAGCTTAAAGGTGCCACCAAGAGTTGAAAACTTTTTGTGGAGGGCATGTAGAGATGTGCAACCAACTAAAACAAGAGTGAGAGATAAAGAAGTGGAGTGTCCTTATGTGTGTACGGTTTGCAAATCAACACTGATGTTACGTTTTCTCGGTACACAGGAGGCATGGGTCTTGTTATATGCATCTGGAATGAGCATGGGGATTGGGGAGTTTATCCAAGCAATACCAATAAACTATACCAAGCTTTTGATGCTCATAAAGGTGAAGCCTTGGGTCTTTGGCTTGCTATCATCTGGATACATCAACTAGACTTGCATGATATCATATATCATCTTTAAATTGGATTCTAATACGGTGATGAATGGCATTAAACATACTCAAGTGAATGAAAACGTATTTAGAGCTATTATTTTGGAATGTAAAAATAACATATCTTCTTTTTTCAACATATTACTGTTGTGTATGTAAAGAGGCAACCCAATGGAGTCGCTCATAACCTTGCTAGGGCGGCTGCATCACAATCTTGTTCTCGAGTTTTCAGTCATGATCCTGTTTGTATTTTGACTCTTATTGAGAATGAAATAAAATAGATGTCTTTCCGTCCAAAAAAGAAACTGGCAAATCATGTGTCACTTTTTATGTTTACTCATTAGTTTAATAAACTTGTATTTATTGATACTCATGTGATGACTGACAGACTGAGTGGTTGAATTCAAATTATCAATAAACTTTGGTTAAAGTAGAAGTGATCAGAAGTATCGATTTAATATCAAATGGAACAACCATTGGCCAAACCTAAGTCAAGATCAAGATAATACTTATTAAATGTGATACCTTTCTTCCCCATATGGCAAAAGAAATTCTCCCTCCATCTATTTCTCCGGCGGGAATACTGTTGATGGCATTGATAAGAAGTCCTGCCCAAGCCCAGATCACAAGAGGGTTGATAGAAATTGGAGTTCCTTCCTTGAGAACGTTACCAAGAAACAGTTTTGCTAAAACAGTACATATAAAAAAAGTCACCACATGTTTATTTTTTAAAATAATGAAGCAGCAAATAAAATATATTAATTGATATATCATGCAGTAAGGATTTCCACAAATGAATGCAAGCTTAAATTTATCTAAATTTCTGCACGCTTATCAGAAGCATATAGCTTACCAATGCCGCCGGCTAGAAATGACTCATGAAACACAGAAGCATCAACAACAACACCAATACCGTCACTTGGAGGTATAACAAAACCTAGAAGCAGAAGAACAAGACCCAATGCAAATCCGGCAATTGGTCCAGCAGCTGCAATCTTGAGCAAATCTTCACGATTAGATACTATGCTTCTTATCCTTGTAATTGAACCAAAAGAGCCTATCTGCCACCAAATTAAGCATCAAAATTTCTGTTACAGTAAAATGTGAGAGATAGTACATCTAAACAACCAAAACAAATTCACCAATCCCAAAATCGTACATGTCACCAAATTTTGTCAATTTGAATCTTGAAAGCATTCCATAACATATTAAATTAGGTGGTTTGAAAGCAAAGATATATTTCCATCCCTAAAGTTTATTATATGCATCTTCTGAATAGTTTATATTTTTTTGAAGGAACTCTAAGTAATTTACATGATATATATTAGATGGAAAGCATGATGCACTTGATTAATATTTGTCAGTTAATTGAAGAAATATATTTATAAAAAACAGACACACTTGCACAATTGGTATTAAAAGATCAATATTTCTATCATACAACCTGCCAGCTAGGAACAAAGTACGGGACTCCAAGCTTAACTCCAAGGTTTTGGGCAACTAGAAAGTGACCAAGTTCATGTACCCCGATAATAAGTGCAGTAACAAGGGCTCCAGGTAGGCCATCCTTTAACAAATTCAGATTGTCAACAGTTGATCTGGAACATCAATAATAACATTTTGGTGAAACCTCAAAATGCATATATGATATGAAACAATATTAGTCAACCAGAGTAAAGACAGGTTGTATGATTAATTCCTATGAAAGGTGGAACAGAATTCATTATTAATAGCTAAAGCATTTACTGAGAACATCCTGTTAAATAAACATAAAGCCTAAAAAATCAATATTTTTGTACCCGAACATGGTATTGTTAGGACTTAAAATTTACTTGAAGGAATGAGCGCATAAAGCTAGATCAGCACAGAAAACAAAACCACATGACAATGTTTTGTAGGGCAATACACTTCCCCTAAGAGATAATGGAGTATGAAGTGACAAGAAAAGGTACAAGAAAAATGCTCACAATAAATCGGATTGCAAATTGGGGACATTGCGAAGCAGTAAGGTAAACACTGTGACGATTCCAAAAGACGCAGCACCAAACCACTCAGGTACAGCTAAAAAAGATAAGTAATAGCATAAGTACAACCATGAGCATCACTATTTTCTAAAAATAAAAAAGAACACAATGATCCACAATTTTGAAGGAGTTAAGTAAGTACGAGTTGTCTCTGGTTGTAAAGTAGTTCTTGGAACGACAACAGCCACTGGCTTATCATCCTCAGGATTGACTAGAAGGAAAAGCCTGTATTCATCTCCAAATTTATCCTATAACAAATGTTATGCAGATATCTAGTTCAAAAGTTATTTCAACATGGAAAAACTCAAAAAAAAAACACAAGGGGGCGTTTGTTTTAGGGAATCAAAATGTATCCCCAGGATTAGCTTTCCCGGGAATATATTAGTGGAAATTTTATTCCTAGGAAAGTTTGACAAAAGTGTTTGGTTGTTGATTTGAATTCCCATG
>Ga0228710_1003032_pt1 | contig 26721 bp, 12 predicted proteins | sample MedpolnodulmetaG_FD_177995 | JGI IMG/M metagenome (GOLD analysis project Ga0228710, IMG submission 177995) | Root nodule microbial communities from Medicago polymorpha collected in Santa Monica, California, United States - pink nodules | ecosystem: Host-associated > Plants > Roots > Nodule... | reverse complement strand
ATTCTCTAGTAAGATTCATATGAGTGTGGTGAGGGAAACAAAGGGTAGAGATTAGGTATAAGACTGATTTCTTGTAACCTCTTGTAACATCTTCTCATAGTGGATTGGAGAGCTGCTCTCTCCCCCATAGTAGGTCATATTGGACCGAACTGGGTTACCATCTTGTGTGTGTTTGTTTATTTCCTCTTAAGATTGCTTATCTCTATGCTTAGTTAGTGTTTGTGTCATTGTTTTAACTCTTGTGTGTGTTGTTGCTTGAAGACACTTAGACCTAGGATTACCACTACCTTTTGCTCCACGCATCTTTGTTTTTCATTGGTGTGATAGCGAACGTGTTATTTCACAACAACTACTTATACAACTATTTTAATACAATTTTTGAGACAAGTATTTTTCTAATACTTTTATTGTGTTCTTATTATCTTACTCAATTTTTCTCTCTTTATCATTTTTGTCTCAAAAATTTAAAACAATGGTTGTCATAAAAATTATCATAAAGTGATCGGAAAAAAATCATTATTAAAAAATTAATATATTCATTTAATTTTAGTAATTTCAAAATAATAATATAGCATATCCATGCAGCTTCTTCGAAAAAAATAGTATAAATATCCATGCAACCCGCGTGCACAACATAAAATAATGCGTTGGTGTCTATTTATAAAATTAAATTAAGATAGTCAAACAAAATAGCATAAATAATCAAATAAATTTTTTAGTTAGTTTAATCTCTTAATTTTTTTTTTAAAATTTTGCAGATAAATCCTTTTATCTTTTTCAGTATACTTAATACTTGGAAGTTCATTTTTTGTCACAATAATTATGAATTAAATCAATTAAATTGTTTAACACCGTCTTTCACTAGAAAATCACCAACTAAAACAACACATTCCATTTCAAATCCAAATCTTATATCTTATCAAATTCATTAAATTTTAACAAGGCCACAATTCTGGCCTTCTGCATTTGAATTTGGTGTACAAGTCAAAAACAAATAGAATTTTCATAATTTCAATGTGGATCAAATCCAGGAGGATATAAATCTATTGGAAGCTTTGAAAGTAAATAGCCACAGGCTCTCCATATCATGGGCAAGAATTCTACCAAGTATGCTTCTTTGCATTATCAAAATCTTTGTTAAATTAATATTCCAACAAATATTATTAGTTGTAATTATATGGATTCTTTGTATATGATTGTGAACAGAGGGTAGATTTGGAGAGGTCAATTGGGCTGGTATAGACTTCTATAACAAACTACTTGATGCCTTGCTGCTCAAAGGTAACTATTTGAAATTACCGAAACTTCTATTACATAGTGAATCAAAGTTCAAAATCTCATTTGAGAGATACCTATATTTAATGTTCGACAATGTTTCGAATGAGATTATCTCAAGCGAAGGGAACATATGAAATGCAGCAAAAAAAAGTTGACAAAAATTGTCTCTATTCTTCTTAAAAAATTTAGTGACAAAATTAGAATTTAGTTTTTGAAAGAAATTTAATTTTTATCAATGAGTTTAACAATTTAAAATGAAGAATTCATCTTAAATAAAGAGCAATAGTTATTAATCTATTGTTCAACATTGGTTTTCTATTTCTTGATCAGGTATTCAACCCTTTGTTACTCTAAGTCACTATGACATCCCACAAGAACTAGAAGAGAGATATGGGGGCTTGCTAAGTCCCCAATCACAGTAAGCTACAAGTTTTTCAAATTTACCTGAAGAGTCTTCAATCTCAAATTAACCATACAAACTCATAATTAAAGATCATTGCTTTTCTTTTATGTTTGACGAGCAGGGAAGATTTTGCATTTTATGCGGACCTATGTTTTAAAACATTTGGCGATAGAGTAAAGTACTGGATCACATTCAACGAGCCAAATTACCTAGTATCACTCGGATACCGTTCGGGTGTGTATCCTCCACGTCGTTGTTCTGGTTCATTGGCAATCGTAACCTGCAATGAAGGAGATTCTGAAAAGGAGCCCTTTGTAGCAGCCCATAATATTATCCTGTCACATGCAGCTGCAGTTGATATCTATAGAACCAAATACCAGGTAATATATACTTCTTGTTTTTGGTTTTCGTATATGTAGCACATTGACACTTCAGATTGAATGTGTGTCTGGTGCCTAACATGACACCAATGCCATGTGGTACATTCAATAATTTCTATTTTATCAAATTATTACCAATGTCAACTTGTATGTTCTTGCTGATCGACTTCATAGGTTTCTCAAATCATACGAACTATAGTTATTTGATTGTAAAACACTGTATTTTAAAAGTGAAACATATTAGGCTGAGCAAAGAGGAAGAATTGGAATAGTGGTTTCACATGAATGGTATGAACCAATGAGCAACTCTACAGCTGACAAATTGGCTACTGAAAGAGCAAGATCATTCACCTTCAATTGGTATAATTCTCCTTTAAATACTAATACAGTAGCTTTTTCTATTGATTTACTCAAAGTATAAAGATGAGAGCCTCATAGTGTAAATATACTCAAATAAAAACACAGGATTTTGGACCCAATCATATTTGGTAAATACCCCAAAGAGATGGAGAACGTTCTTGGAAGCCTCTTACCTAAATTTTCTTCCAATGAAAAAAAGAAACTCAAGAAAGGATTGGATTTTATTGGCATCAATTACTACACAGCTTTCTATGTCCAAGACTGCATATACACCAAGTGTGATTCTAGATCTGGGACTTCAAGAACAGAAGGTTCATATATGACAAGTGGATACAGAAATGGTGTCTCAATAGGAGAAGATGTAAGTATCCTTCAAACTTATTATAGTGGGCTCCATTATCACCAATAATTTTTCTCATGCTTTTTATGTCATGTTACAGACTCCATTTAGCTGGTTTAACATTTATCCAGAAGGCATGGAGAAAACTGTTACATATGTGAAAGATAGGTACAACAATACTCCAATGTTCATAACTGAAAATGGTAAGCAAGCAAGGCCTGTTGATGTTTTGATTAGCGCCACCAACATTCATTATAACACTTTTTATACACTCCTATTTTATCGAGTGAAATTCGTGTGTGTCTCTAAAATTTGGAAAATGTATTTGACATAAAGTGACGAGACCTACATGAACTCTACTTATTAAAAGATGAAATGTTTGAAAATGAATGTTAGAGTGATTGTATTTACATTTTTCTAATACTTTATTAGTCACAATAATTTATATACATTTGTGATGAATCTAAATATTTTATAGGGTATGGCCAACAAGATGATCAAAATCTCACTTTGGAAGATCAACTTAATGATTTTAAGAGAATAAAGTACATGAAAAGTCACATAGAGGCCTTGTCAACAGCAATAAGGTATGAATAAAAATTGGAAGGATTACATTTTCACTAAATTGTTATCAATTTTGTTACTCTGGCATCTTATTATAATTTTATCTAATCAAATGTTGGAACACCTTTGTGGTTGTTTGTTTTGATATTAATCAAACATTATGAAAATGAAATAAATTTGTCCAACCGTCTCTGTTGTTTTAGGAAAGGAGCGGATGTGAGAGGATACTTTGCATGGTCCTTGCTTGATAACTTTGAGTGGATATATGGATACACAATAAGATATGGATTCCACCATGTGGATTATGCTACACTTAGGAGAACTCCAAGGTTATCAGCAAGCTGGTACAAGCAATTCATTGCGAATTATAAACAAACTGAATTCACTGGTGTACAAAAACTGGTGCAAAGTACATGAGACAAATCTAATGCAAAGCCTTTTCAGCTATGTAAAATTTTTGTTATTTCTCTTTGATAGAATTGACAGGATCTCATCTATATAATCTCATCATCTCTTCAAAAATATCAATAAAGGTTAACCGGTGATGATAGAGAAATGACATTTGTACAACCAATTTGTTATAAATTTTCTCTCCTATTCACAACATTATGTTTTTACTTTCTTTGTCTATTATTTTTGGTTTTCGTGTCAATACCTATATTTTTGTAAATATATGGTTGTCCCATGAGTTTTTTTTTTTAAAAGATGGTTGTCCCATAAATTGTCACATAAATGGCAATAGCGTTGTCAGAACCTGGGACGAGGGGGTTCAAGTGACGAAGCTAGTACATATTTTAAACTCAAAACATGATATCGATTTGCCAAGCCTTCTTATAAAATGTGATGAATTATTAAAAAAAAGTCATCAATTTTTTTGGCTACCATGGTATTGGTAGGAAGTTTCCACCGCCGCTTAACGGTGACTAATCTTCGTCGAAAAACCTGTGTGACACAGAATGTAGTTCTCCCCTTTTAATTAGATTTGTTTCCATACATAAGAGTCGGTAATCAAATTCCTAACCACATGTTTAAGGAATTCAAATCCCTTATCACATGAACCAATCAATTATTGGTATCAATTTTAAATTATATCAGTTTCAATTATGTCAATTTAATAAATTGAGTTAAAATTGAACAAAATTGGTTAAACATAATTCTGATTTACGAACAATGCCAAATACTTTTTTGGATTATGAAATCTAAAAGGTATAAAATGATCAAATCGAAGCTAGGAGGGTGCAAAAAGAAAAATCCGAATTTCATAAGGCCTTGTCATTACATTGCAACCTGAAAGGAAATAAAGAAAAGAAAAAAAATAAATAAAAAATCGAATTCTGCTCTTTACCCGGCAAAAATCACTCGCACCCAAGTGTATTTTCAAATATACATCTGCGTGAGTTAAGTCACGCATCAAGAAATTTTTTATTCTATATAAAATAAAAAGAATGGAACAAAATTGATACATTTTGTTTTTATAAATTTTCTTTTTACCCAAGGTTGGTCTCAATTTTTTTATTCTAGATAAATAAAAATAATAGAACAAAAATAATACATAAATAAAAAGAATAAAAATTGAACAAAAATAATACATAAAACATCTCATTTTATTCATATCATTGATACAATTACAATAATTGATACATTTTATTCGAATTTACTAAATCTACTTCTTTGGGTAAAAAGAGACCAATCTTGGGATAAAAAAAGCCAGATCTTTGTGGGATAAAAATACATCAACTCTTAAGGTAAGTCTAAATTTGGTTCTTTTATACACAAAGAAGATTCTTTTTACCCACGGTAAAAAGTTTTAGGGGTAAAAAGAAGCATATTTAGTTTTACCCAAACAGTTGACCTGTTTTTACCCTAGGTCGATTGACATATTCTTACCATTTGATTGGCCTATTTTTACCCATTGATTGGTCTCTTTTTACACCAAAATAAAGACTAAAAAAAGAAGGAAAAGAAGAAGATTTATACGGGGAGAGTGAGGAGGAGAGTGAGAATGTAAGATGGTGTGAGGAAATAGGAAAGTTTGGAGGGGTATTTATAGGTAGGAATGGTAACATAGTTATAACCACCATAAATGTACTAAAAAAACGTGTAAAAGTTGTAAAAAAACGTGTAGATTGAAGGTTGAAAAACTGACCAAAGTCCAAAAAAACGTGTGTTATTGAGCTCTGACCAACCGGTCAAACCTCCATGAGTTAATTCGTGCATCGGGGTATATTTGGAAAATCAGTTGGACGCAAGTTAAGGTGCGTGGATTTAGTCACGTTGCATGACTTAACTCACGCAGGGGTATATTTGGAAAATCAGTTGGGTGCTAGTGTTTTGTGGTGGGTAAAGAGCAGAATTCTAAAAAATCTGCAGTGCGGTTCCTTGTTCCTGTCTTCTACTTCTACCTCGCGCCGTTACAGGAAGTAGAGAGCTTTAGCTTTTTTGGCATCCCATCTCATCTCATGCTAATCAATTTATCAAAGTAGAGGGCTTTAGCTTTGTTCCTTTCTTCGAAAATTAGGGTTTGTGAAGCAATCACCTAAACCCAGTCAGTCACTATGCTAAACCCAAATTCTCGACGACTAGCTCGAACAGCAATTTCCATCGCTAAGCACCTCTCCACAAGTAATAATTACTTTTTATGCTTTCATATGCTAATTAATGACCTTAATCATCATTTTTAATCTTTCTTTCTGTGTTTCACAGGGAATTATACTAGAAGCGCCCCAAATTATTATTGCCTTCAACCTTCGGTTAGTCTGTTATTTTTTTTTTCCTTCTATTAATCAGTACTCATAATTTTGGTTTTCATTTTGCTATAGTATCCTAGTGTTGTTTATTTTTATCTGAAATTGTAATTTCAACATTCAATTGCTGTTTGGTCAAAAAAAAACATTCAATTGCTGTTAATTTTAATTATTTCAATCAGATAACTGCTACAAATTGAATCCGTGGTAAAACTAACCTTTGGTAAACCAGTGTAGCTCAATTTCAACAAATCACTATTGTTCGACGATATCCTATTTAATACAAAGTGTTGCCAAATTGTGGCTATTGCGGCCCTATAGTGTAGTAGAATTCAATCAAACCACTGCTTTTGCGATTGATAACACGGCAAAACAAAATAATCCATGAAACTTGAAGTCTTCTATTGATTTTGGTATGAAATTTTAAGATGGAAGAACGGAGTTAACAGTGAGAAGAGAGGAGAAATTAGAGAACTGAATATTGCAAATTGTAATTATTGACATTTTAATAATGTCAATTTGGTGGGAAAATGTTTGGAATCCATATATTTCAGAATATGTAGATATATTTACATGAATATGATTGTGCATGCTCCTGGATTACTGGAGAAATAGTTTTATTAAAATTTTACTTTCTTATGATATTGACTTATGCTTATCTCTGTTTCACTCGTGTGATATTTTTTGCTTATTGTTATGTGTTTACAGTTTCAACAGAATGGATTGACTAATTTATACAAGGGAGCCATGTTTAAAAAACATAATTTCTTGTCAACAACGACATCTAACAACACTGCTGAGAGTGAGAGTGAAGAAAAAGAAACGTAAGTTTTCTTTTTGTTTGAGATGACAAATTTTGTGGGAGTATCTTATACTTTTGTAAAAATGTCAGCATTCAAAAACACAGTTATGGTTGTGTACATATTTTACAACCTACAGTTTTGGATCCAGAAGAAATGTTCATAATCTAGATCAATAATTTCTCCATTGACTTTTTTGAGGTTACTGGCACAATAGCACTTAAGGAAAGTCATTGCATAGATTTACAACATGGTAAATTTTTTGTTATATTTTGACACACCAAAGATGTACTTTGCCTAATAATTATAAACCGGCGATTTCTTATTTCTAGCTAGGCATATTTGATCATTGGACAAGAGATCGAAAGCGTTACCAACTGAACCTTTTCTCTTACTGTCAAGTTTTAACTTCGATAAGTGGTTGCTGAGACTTGAGAGTAGCAATATATTATTAGTCACTACTCTCTACATGAGTTCATCATACTAGAGCATATTCAACACCGAGTCTCAACAAACATGAAAGACTTGATAACAGTGTTATGAACCATGAAGTTGCTTCATATTCTTAAGACTGAAAATATGTTTATCATATCATATTATGTGGGGAGAATGTACATTTATATGGGTAGGAGTCTCCTAGTTAACCCCTAATTAATAAGGAAGATTAATCAATACAATCAATACAATAAATAGTGAAGTTAAGACTAAATAGTCACAACTTTTCAATATCTCAACACTCCCCCTCAAGGTGGTGCGTATACATCATATGCATCCATCTTGTCACATGTAAGTTATCCGAGGACTCCGTAGAGATTTAGTAAAGATATCAGCAAACTTCAATATGAGGTTCTGATAATAGGGTTCTGATGATTCCGGTGATAATCTTCTCTCTAAGAAAGTGACAGTCAACTTCAATATGCTTTGTTCTCTCGTGAAAAACTGGATTGGAGGAGAGGTTTAAAGCTGATTGATTATCAAATACAAGTTTCATTTGACCAACCTCACAAAAATGTAATTCTTGCGGTAAATGTTTCAACCACACAAGCTCACATGTAGTATGAGCCATAGCTCGATACTCGGCTTCTGTACTCGACCGGGCGACAACAGTATGCTTTTTGCTCTTCCATGAAATCAGATTTCCGCCCACAAAAATGCAATAACCAGAAGTAGAATGTCTATCACTTGCATCTCCTGCCCAATCGGCATCTGAATACCCAACGATATTTGTGTGGCCTCTATCAATGAAAACAAGTTTTCCGGGTGCTCTTTTGATATACTTAAGAATTCGAACAACTGCATTCCAATGATTGACACAAGGAGAGTTAAGAAACTGACTTACGACGCTAACTGGAAAAGATATGTCCGGTCTGGTCAAGGTGAGATAATTCAGTTTTCCCACTAGTCTTCGGTATCTGCCTGGATCATAATAGGGCTCCCCCTGGTTAGTTAGAAGCTTTACATTAGGATCCGTAGGAGTATCAACTGGTTTACAATCTATAAGACACGTTTCCTCCAAAATATCAAGGTCCTCTGAGAGATAGCAATACCAGAGTTTGATTGAGCCACTTCAATCCCGAGAAAGTAACGAAGAGGACCTAAGTCCTTAGTCTGAAAGTTTTGAAATAGATGTTGTTTTAATGCCTTGATACCTTCATAATCATCACTGGTAATTACAATGTCATCAACATAAACCACAAGGTAGATATATTTATTTGATGTTGAACATTTAAGAAAAACAGAATGATTTGATTCGTAACGGGTCATCCCAAACTGTTGTAGAACTTTGCTGAATCGACCAAACCATGCTTGAGGCGATTGTTTCAATCCATACAATGACCTTTTCAATTTGCATACCAAACTATGCCCCCCTTGAGCAACAAACCCAGGAGGTTGCTCCATATAAATCTCTTCTTCCAAGTCACCATGCAAGAAAGCATTCTTGATATCCAACTGAAATAGGGCCAACGTCTCATGGAAGCCATAGCTATAAAGAGGCGAACAGATGTCATCTTCGCAATTGGTGAGAAGATATCACTATAATCCTGACCATAGACTTGAGTATAACCTTTTGCCACTAACCGAGCCTTTAATCGATCAACCTGTCCATCAGGTCCCACTTTGACATTAAACACCCACCTGCAACCAACAATAGATTTTCCAAGAGGAGGTGGAACAAGCTCCAAGTTTGGTTTGATTCTAACGCAATCATCTCATCAATCATGGCCTGTTTCCACCCTGGATGAGATAATGCTTCATGAAGTGTCTTAGGAATTGAGACAGTTGAAATAGAAGAAACAAAAGCCAAGTAGGAAGGAGACAACCGGTGGTAGCTCAAAAAATTATAAATAGGATGAGGATTAGCGGTAGACCTTTTATCTTTACGAAGAGCAATAGGTAAGTCAATAAGACGCTCAGGTGGAACCGCAGCAGGAGAAGAGACTGGTACGGTACCTGAATGACTAGAATTAGTAGCAGGGGTCTTAAGAGTTGAATCATTGGCTGTGGATGATTTTGCGTAGAGACAAATGGCTCAAATAGAGCAAAGGGCATCACCTGGGAAGTAGTAACATCAGTTGTAGAAGTTGTAGAACCAGATGTAGTGGGTGAAGCAAAGAATGGTCTATCCTCAAAGAAAGTAACATCTGCTGAAACATAAAAACGATGTGCAGATGGAGAATAACAACGATACCCCTTTTGGGTTTTAGAATATCCCAAAAACACACATTTGACAGCTCAAGCAGACAATTTATCACGGCCAGGAGAGAGATCATGTACAAAACACGTAGATCCAAACACACGAAGAGGGATAGCGTACATAGAATCCTTAGGAAACAAAAGTGAGTATGGAATTTCATTACCCAATACCGATGATGGCATGCGGTTTATCAAATAACAGGTAGTGAGAATGGCATCACCCCAAAATCTGAAAGGTGCATGAGCATTGATCAATAAAGTTTGAGCTGTGTCAACCAAATGACGATGTTTTCTTTCAGCGACACCATTTTGTTGCGGTGTGTGAGGACAGCTGGACTGATGTAGAAAAATATTCTTTTGCATCGTCACTCCGTAAAATTCGAATTGTTTTACCAAATTGGGTCTTTATCTCTGATATAAACGTTTGAAAGGCACCAAATAATTCTGAACGATCCTTCAATAAGGTGATCCAGGTGCATCTAGAGAAATCATCAATGAAAGTGACATAATATTTGTATCCCAGAGTAGACGACACACGGCTAGGACCCCAAACATCAGAATGGATGATATCAAAGGGAAACATTGATCTTTTATTGGCATGACTTGGAAAAGATACTCTGACATGTTTGCCAAGCTGACATGATTCACAATCCAATGACTTTAAATGTGAAAGGTGAGGAACTAATACCTTTAACTTATCCAAACTTGGATGACCCAAACAACGATGAATGATATCTGGAGATGCAGAAACACCACAAATGGTGGATGGATGAGAATGGAGATAATAGAGACCCTATGATTCAGATCCTGTTCCAATTGTCTTTCCCGTACTTCGGTCTTGTATAAGGAAAGAGTTGGAAGAAAATGTTATAGAACAATTGAGAGATTGAGTAAGTTTACTGATTGAGATCAAATTAAAAGGACTTCCAGGTACGAATAACACATAATTCAAGGATAGAGATGGCAGAGGAGAAGCTTGACCAATACCAGTAACTTGTGCCTTAGAACCATTAGCAACAGTAATGTTGTGAGATATCTTAGGAGGTGACAAATTAGAGATAAGAGAGGGATCACCAACAACATGATCAGAAGCACCAGAATCTAAAACCCATGATCCAGTAGAGTGAGATAGGCACACCGTAGAATTGTTGAAATGAGCCAATGTGGTTGAAGAGGAAACTGGTTGGATCGCATTAAACATCACGAAACAAAAACCAGGACGGTTCCCTTTGGACACCGAATGACTGAATTGAGAAAAAAAATATAATAAAAATATAGGGCTAGCCTTGACAGCGACTGAACCCAAAGACAAAACTAGGATTTCAGAACCATGCTCTGGATACCATCTTAAGACTGAAAATATGTTTATCATATCATATTATGTGGGGAGAATGTACATTTATATGGGTAGGAGTCTCCTAGTTAACCCCTAATTAATAAGGAAGATTAATCAATACAATCAATACAATAAGGGTGATGTTAACTTGTGCCCTTAGGGCACATTTTAAGCATTAATTTCATTCCTTTAATGGTAACAATTTATTGAAAAAAATTAATATTAAACATTTTGAGCAATAAATTAAAACAATTTCCAATAAATAATTACTATTAATAGAATACTTAACATGTGCCCTAAGAGCACAAGTTAACATTTCCCATACAATAAATAGTGAAGTTAAAACTAAATAGTCACAACTTTTCAATATCTCAACACATATGGCTAACTTTCAGAAGCATTTGAGAGTTTGTAAATGCTAGAAATGTTTTGTCACACAAGTATTGAGGTCTGGCACTCTGGTTTACCGTTACATGCATGAATTTTCTAGATTCAGCGCTCTCAGCCATGGGGTTATGATATCTGGGCAGGAGTTAGGTTGATTCCAGAATTCAACACTGAAAATAAAAATGGAAACAGTAGCAAATTTTTTAGCATAAGTTGTTGCTGCTGTCTCTTACATCTGAAATGATTTCCATTCCATGTCTCACGTCTAATGTTGAGAATCCTCGTAAGTATCAAATGCCCAAGTGGCCTTTCACTGATTGTGACCTGTGAACGTTAACCTTGCTCATGATAAATTATGCAATTATCGTTGTACCTTTTTCATATATTCTATTTGATGTCAGTTGTCCATCAAAGTGAGTGTGACTGATCAAATGGCTAGTTAAATATAGATTGGAGTAGTAGCATTCTTGGTTAAGTGCATCAGGGCACCATATCTTCATTTTAGAAAACATTATTTATCATTTTTCTGATATGCTCCTTACTCTTCAAGACAACATTATGCAGGATATCTGTCACTTTTGTTGATAAGGATGGTGAGGAAAAGCATATAGAAGTCCCTATTGGAATGTCTATGCTAGAAGCTGCTCATGAAAATGACATTGAACTTGAAGGTATGAACTTGATGTATGGTTTTTACTCTTTCATCTCTAAATTGACGGTCTTGTGGATACATCTCTGGTTCTTGATGTATGGCTTTTGTGTTTGATAGAGCACACGTATTATTTCATCAATCTAATTACAGTGGTATCATCAATGTAAAATCTTTCATTCTTACTACCTCTTGTGTTGCCTTCTTAATGATAGATTCATCAGTCCTTTTCTCGTGCCACATTTTTTATCAGCATTAGGAGATTGTTTTAGTTCATGTCAATTTGCATCTCCGGTTTCCTCCTATCAAAATTTAATTTCTTACTTAATGTTATTGCAGGAGCATGTGAGGGCTCACTTGCGTGTTCAACTTGCCATGTTATAGTCATGGTACAGCATGGGTGATATATGGAGTAAATTGCCGTCTGAGATTAATTTTATTATTTTCCTGAAGTGCTGTTTTCAACTTGCAGGATGTAGAATATTACAATAAATTAGAAGATCCCACTGACGAGGAAAATGACATGTTGGATCTAGCTTTCGGGCTTTCTGAAACGTGGGTTTTCTTATGCACGGAACTTGGAGTTTAATTTTCATGTTCTATTTATGTTCCTCCCAAATTCTTCGTTGACTAATTTTAAGAGTTATGCAGATCACGTCTCGGTTGCCAAGTGATCGCTACACGCGAACTTGATGGAGTTCGTTTAGCTCTTCCTGCTGCCACTCGCAATTTCGCTGTTGATGGTTACGTGCCGAAACCACACTAGTTATCCCTGGAGGTTTTTTGTGTGTAATGCAAAGAATGCAGCTATCTCAGTTTTGTAGCTTCACACCGAGTTAGATAAATGAGCTTTTATTGATCTTAGGCATTTTTTGGTACTGAGTAGTCATGATCACCAAGCTTCTGTATCACAGACCAGAGAGATCATGGTGGAATTTCAACGATACAATTGCTTACCAATAAACTACTTGTACTGTATTATTTTATTATTGTACCAGTGGGTGAAACACTTTCTGACTCTAAATAAAAGAAAGGTGAAAAGAAAGCAGGCTAGAGTATTTGGACGTTCTTGTATTCAAGAATATTGATTCAAAACAACCGATAGTTTTACTTTATTATACTACTTGTTATGTTTCCACATGGTTTGGAGTTGAATTTGTCTAAGAAAGTAAGTTTCAGGAAAGCCACTATCTTAGGATATTACTTGAAGTATCTTAGGATGTCATTCCCTGTGATTTTCGCCAATGCGTTGGCAACGACGACAACTAACAGGTATTTGAGTTGCCTGATGTTGTTGGGAAATGTTTCAGTTTTAATTATATGATCAAATGATAAGTATCAAAGTTATTAGAATGACAACTAAATTGAATTAGCACCAATACTCATGTTATCACAATTGTAGCTTAAGAAAAAAATCTTCAAGAGGGTTGTGACAGACGCATATATTCAGTTTAAAAGTCAAATTTAACTTTTTTTTTTGGTTATAAAATAGCAAATTTTGCACTGCACAAAGTAAATGCCATAGAAGACAGTTGACTTTAGAGAGTGGGGGAAAGATGGTACTCCAACAAGAGGAATTTTGCTCTTCTCTCGACACGTTTTGCTCGCGCCCAACTAAACTACCAAAAATACCCGTGTGTTACTTAACTAACGCAAGTGTTAAAATCTGCGCAACTTAAGTCACGCTGCGTGAGTTAAGTAGCGCAGAGTTCTTTTATTTACTTTATTTATTTACTTTATTTATTTATCTACTTTATTTACTTATTCAAATTAATTTATTTACATTCACTTTATTCAATTTAATTTATTTACTTTATTCTAATTTATTTATTCAATACGTAATCATAAAATAAATGCAAAATTTAACAAAAATAAAGGAACAAAAATAATAGATATAACATATCATTTTATTAATATAATTCTTATTACATTTACAATGGGGTAGAACTAAATCTGCGGAAAAAAAAAAAATCACCACAAAACCTACCTACCTACTTAGGGTAAAACTAAAAAAAAACCACCAGAAAACCTAGCTTCCTGTGGTAAAACTAATAAAAAACAGCAAGAAAACAAACATCCTTGGGGTAAAACTAAATCTGCACATTTAGTTTTACCCCAAGGGTAAAACTAAATCTGCTTCGTTTTACCCCAAGAAGGCTGCTCACCAATCATTTTTATACCCCAAGATTGACCTCTTTTTACACCTAAATAAAGACTAAAAAAAGAAGAAAAATACACCAAAATAAAGACTAAAAAAAGAAAGAAAAGAAAGAGATTCATAGGGAGATAGTGAAGAGAAGAGTGAGAATGTGAGATGGTGTGAGGGAATGGCTAAATGCATATAGGTGGTGTCTTTAACCCGTATTCAATTGGCTGGTTATAATTGAAATGAATTACTACTACTGGTATGTTTTAAAACAGGAATTGGTATCTGTAAAAACCTGCATGAGATGCAGTTCAAACGTGGACCAAATGTTCAGGAAGTGGCTAAATGCATAAATGTTGATGAAAAAACAAAACAATAACTGTGTACAGTGCAGATAAAACAGTGTGCTGAAAATGAATTGAGGATGGGCCTTTGGTCCCTGTTGGTCAACAAACAAAGATAAAGTATGAAATGCGTAGGATTAATCAAACGGATGATATGTGAACAGTAGAAACAGACAACAGCAGGTGAAGGACTTAAATCCCTCAATGAAAAGCCAATGACAGATTACATGAATATTGCTATTCAATGCTCTCTGCAAATCTCAACGAATACCCCAACCCCCACCTGTCCCACAACTATTAAATGTAAAGAAAGTTTCCTTTCCCACTAGTTACTCCATTTTTGTATATTCATGTCAACTATTTCCAAGAGCAAGACAACCAAGACATGCTTAATTGGTTCAGATGAATTTATTACTTGTATAAAGTTCAATATCATGGAATTTGCATTAGTATACTAGAACACTTTTTATCTACATTTCCCCTTATGGATTCATATCTTAATTAGTACTCATCCTCGTATTGACTTCCTATTTAATTGATGTTTCCTTCTTCACGTCATGTTACCAACTTTCAGCATTGCTAATTTATGTTCTTAAAAACATCCACAATAGAATGCTTATTGCTTAATCCAGTGCCGGCCCATATGAGCCTTTTTTAATGAGAAATTAATGTAAATTCATAGGTTTTATATTATAAAAAAAACCATTACAATTAAAAAGAAAAATAAATATTGCATTATATAAGTGGAAGTGTTGCAAGAGTGCAGCACTTCCAGCAGAAAAATGGTGCGCAATGCAAAGCTCTATGGGGAAGTGTTGAACTCATGTTGTAAGCATCAGAAAACCTTGCGTCTACCCTTTTTGCTTCATGACAAAGTTGTATAATTTATTTGTTGCACAGCCTTTATTCGTTTGTATATATACATAAATTTGTCCATTGTAAGACATTTATTCTAAGTTCAAAATTCGGGGGCCAAAAGCTAGGGCTTGGATTGCCTTACCCTTAGGCCAGCTCTGGCTTAATCTATTCAACACCAAACTAAATAGGCAATTCTATTGTAGAGAAAAAAATTGAATGGTTATGGAAACATCATCTCCTTCTTAAAATTGAATGATGTAGTATTAAGATAAGTGAATTTTATTCAATTGTACTGATATACACTATATAGAGTTATTTGTGCAACCCGTTTTTTGTAGGTGTTTGATTGGAAACGTTATGTGTTTATTAAGTATCAACATTTTAAAAGTATAAAATAAGTGATGCATACACATAAGACCTATTATGACACCCAAAATGGAGAGTTTTATTGTGGACGATCTAAGAGCACATCTTAAAAAAATCGTGGACGATCTAAGAGTACATCTTAGAAAATCAAAAGTAGACACTCTACATTGTAAAAAGAATTTTTGTAGTTTTTAGAATTCGAATACACAATTTTTTTTTATATATAATAAACGCACGACTTTTTAGATATAATTATTGTGTGTCGATTTTATGGCTAAGGAAGGATCACATGCAAGGTGTTCGGCTCACTGGATTTGTCCTCCGTCTGGCATGGAATCTCTCATCTTGAGAGATAAGGTTGGAACTTAATTTCGTCTTCTCCCTTTTTTCTTTTTCTTTTTGCCTCGTTACTTTGTAACATTGCCAAAAAAAAGAAGATATAATTATCATGTATAGATTCTTACCATGTGTCATAAGTGTACATCTTAAGAGATAATGATACTCTTTACAAAATTGACAATTAGTCTTACATCTTTTTATCATAATTTTTTTCTCTCTTAGCTAACACATCAATATTACTCCATCAAAAACTTGTGCTACGTTAAATCAATGTATTCATACAAACCTTAGAATTACTACCTCAAAATACATACATATCACATAATTATACCTCATAAATGTCTTATCTAATTTTGTGTCAAAAAAAATTTCTTATCTAATTTAGTCTCAAGTGATATGACATTAACGAAAATCTACACATGAGTTCATATATTTATTTAAGATGACATGTCACATCTAATAGTCGGTTGCAATTTTAGAGATTTATATTTGTCAAAATCTATAAAATTTAATAAATATTTTTGAATGAACGATACTTACAATTTCAAAGATGAATTTGTTATTCGATCCTACTTTTTTGTAACATCTAACAATATTTCCTTTTTTGGTAATTAAGTCTAGAAATACAATACTCAACACTCAACTCCATAGCATTAGTCAACTATACTTGTTTTCTTGGGGTATATATAAAGTCTAGAAATTAAATATAATACTCAACACTCAACTACATAACATAAGTCAACAATACTTGTTTTAATTTCTTGGGGTATTTCGTCTAGGAATATAGCACTCAACTCCATAACATGAATGATTTATGACTTACTGTATAAAACTTTCTTACTTCCATAAAGCGTACTCCTTACGTTAATAATTATAAGCAAAATTAATTTTTTAGGTTCATGTATATAGTTCATATTTACTTATAATTAATAACTGAAAGAATATATACAAGAACTAAACAACTTATAAAATATAGTATTAGCATTTTTCAAAGTCACATGCAGATGGATGCGTTGAATATCTGTCGTGATGCGTAGCAATCCGTACTTGGTAGAAGTAAATACGTCTGTTCAATTTTATTGAATGCAATTAACCACCATTCACAACCACATTCACTATCACTCATGTTATATATTGTGGGGCAAATACTCACCTTCCCTTGCCAACCTTCTCACAATTACTCTTCTCACTACTACTACTATTATCATCTTTCTTTCTTTCCTTCTTAGCAATGGAGTTCATAGACGTTATAATGTTCCTTTTCGCCCTCACCTTCCTCAGGTGGTGGTGGCACCGCTGGTCAAAGACCGGGGGCGGCACTAAAAACCTACCACCAGGACCACCGGGTTGGCCAATCGTTGGCAATCTCTTCCAAGTTATCCTCCAACGCCGTCCTTTCATCTATATAGTTCGTGATTTACGTCTAAAATACGGTCCAATTTTCACAATGCAAATGGGTCAACGCACCTTGATTATAGTCACAGACGCTGACCTCATCCATGAAGCCCTAATCCAACGAGGCCCACAGTTTGCAAGCAGGCCTAAAGACTCTCCCATTCGTCTCATCTTCAGCATGGGAAAGTGTGCCATCAACTCAGCCGAATACGGCCCACTCTGGCGTTCCCTCCGCCGTAACCTTGTAACGGAGATGATATCACCACTTAGAGTAAAACAGTGCAGTTGGATCAGAAAATGGGCCATGGAAGCTCACATGAGAAGGATCCAAAATGAAGCACATGAAAATGGCTTTGTTGAAGTGATGAGTAATTGCAGACTCACCATTTGTAGCATTCTTATATGTCTATGTTTCGGTGCAAAAATAACAGAGGAAAGAATCAGAGATATTGAGAGTGTTCTCAAAGAAGTCATGCTCATTACGCTTCCGAAGCTTCCAGATTTTTTACCGGTTTTAACACCATTATTCCGCGGACATGTGAAGGAAGCGAAGAAGCTGAGGAAGAAACAGCTGGAGCTTATAGTGCCGTTGATAAGGAAACGGAAAGTTTACGTGGAAAGCGATGGGAAATGTGGAGATCCCGAAATGGTAACTTCCAACTAATCATAACTAACTTTTAACTACTTTGTATTTGGTACAAAATTTGAACGTAGTATGTTAACTCCCTTTGACCATCTTACGTCTCTAAAATATAAACAAAAACGGGTCAAATAAAATTGATGTACTTTTTTAATTAATCTTTGTGTATATTTGAGACCGAATTAAATATTTTGTTTTGAGCGTTTTAAACAATATTGAACTAATTCTAATTAATATGCAATTATATGTGACAGGTGAGTGCCATTGGTGCTGCTTATGTGGATTCATTGTTTGGTTTGGAAGTGCCTAGTAGAGGGATATTGGGAGAGGAGGAATTGGTTACGCTCGTGTCAGAGATTATTAGTGCTGGTACTGACACGAGCGCAACAGCCATTGAATGGGCTTTACTTCATTTAGTGATGGATCAAGAGATTCAAGAGAGGTTGTATAGAGAAATTGTTGATTGTGTTGGAAAATGCGGTGTTGTTATGGACAGTGACGTTGAAAAAATGCCTTATCTATGTGCAATTGTGAAAGAAACTTTTCGCCGTCATCCTCCTAGCCATTTTGTGCTTTCGCACGCGGCTACGGAAGAGACAAGGCTTGGTGGATACACTATTCCGGCAGATGCTAGTGTAGAGTTTTACACGGCTTGGTTGTCAGAAAATCCAAATACCTGGAAGGATCCGGATGTTTTTCGACCCGAGAGGTTTTTGAATGGGGATGGAGTTGATGTTGATATCACAGGTACTAAAGAGATGAAGATGATGCCGTTTGGTGCAGGGAGAAGGATTTGTCCAGCATGGACATTGGGGACTTTGCATATAAACATGTTGTTGGCCAAAATGGTGCTTGCTTTTAGGTGGTTGCCGGTTCCAAATTCCCCACCCGACCCAACTGAGACATTTGCTTTCACTGTTGTCATGAAGAATCCTCTCAAGGCTGTTATTGTTCCTAGATCCATTTAAGTTGTTACACTTACAAATACTTTATCATTTACATGCTATTATTAGTAGTCCATAAGACTGGTAATTCAGGGGTTTGGTCATTGCTCTTCTTTTTCTTTTGGTGGTGAATGCTGGTTTAAATGTATAGTACTAGTATCAAATTATTAATTTTTATGTAACAATTAATTCCGTGTGTGCGTGTGTGTGATGCATGAGAATATCTAAATTAGCTAGCTCTGGCTAATAGGCTTCTCCATCACTTTCTTTTCTATTCTATATAAACATAATCAGTTAGTGATATATATTTTATTTTTTTGGATGAGGATACTAGCTATATGTACATCATCTTCGTGGATCCCTTCTATCCCATTGTCTATGGTAATAAGTAAATAGTTAATCAATGAACAGTAAAGAAGAAGAAGATAGTAGTAAATGGTGTATAATTTAGTTTTATTTAAGCATTTTTAATTATGCGAGTAGAAAGTATTGTTACGAGTAGAGAATTAATTATTGTTTTTTTGACAATCAAGAATTAATTATTGTTATTTTGTGTAAAATTGTACATGATAAAAGAAACCCATAAAGATTAAAGTGTTCCTAGTCAATTTGATTCGACTTTGGAACAAAAATTCAAATAAAAAACAGTTTATTTTGTGTAAAATAGTTTATGAGCCAGACCAAATTGATAAAAAAAATTAAAACAAAGTTATTTTGGTTTCAATTGAATTGGTATATTTAAAAACTTCAATGGAATTATGTAAAAATTACCTCCTTTTAAACACAATATATTTGTTATACTAGTAGAACAAGTAAATAAGTATCATATATGTTTGTGTCAACAAAAAAAATCATATATGTTTAACTCAGGTTTGTAGAGACTTACATAATATATGCAGGAGTTAAGGTTCAAACCTTGCATATATATCTCTCTTATTCATTTTAACATATGATCAATTTCTAGATATTAAGTTACTTGATAAAAAAATACATAAATTGCAATGAGAAAAATAATATATAATGATTAAAAAATAAAAGATTGCAATGGTAACATATTGTGAAGTAATATAAATAATATAAAAATATAATTGTTTGGCTAGCTTCTCAGATAATATAGGTACAAAGGGACAATAAATACACAAGATCACTCAGATTAAATGTTAAAAGATCTCTTCAAATTTAATAAAAAGTTGTCTAGGTCTAGGAATTCAACGATACCAACTCATTTTTAAGGGTGGTTTTATCATCTTACAATTCTATTTAGTTCGAAGGATCGATTGTTTCAACTGCGCGTAGAAGATATCCAATTATAAAATATATGAAATCAACGTTTCAAACTTTAAACCTTGGTTCAACTTGATTTAGACTAAGATTATTTTTTGTGGTGGCTGAGATTCGAACTCCAAACCTTATATATTTATTATACATTGTCTCTGCCAACTGAGTTAAGTTCACAAGAACATGCCAAAATATAAATATATACACTAACTTACTTGATTTGAATTCTTCAAATTTGCCAAGTTATATTCTTATACCCCAACTAAATAAAGGATAGTCTATCATATGCAAACTTGTATCATATAAGAAGTCAAAACTAGTAACTTTATCTTAGAATTTGTACATTTTATATTAAAAACATAATTTTGTAATAAACTATTGTTATTTTCAATAAATAAAGAATATTATTTTCTTGACCATTTTTTATTTATCATTTTTAGTTATCTTATAGTACAAACCCATAAATAAATACTCATAAAAAACCATTTCTGATCCTACTTTGACGAAAGCCCTGCATTGAAAAGCAGTGGTGACGATGTCCATAAATTGTTTAATTGATTGCAACCTGCAGTTTCAACCAATCTCTCAACTGCCACCTGTCCCAGAAAGTTATTGTTAAAAGTTAGAAGTAAATAAAAGTGGCCCGCTTGTTATTTTTGGAGCTCTATTATTTTCATGTTGCCTCCTACTTGTTTGTTGTTTCCAATAGGAGGAGATAACCGGGACACGTTACTTACTTTTTTTGCGACGACTTACAGCACAAGTATGTATAAAGTTCAATATCATGAAATCTTTTAAAAAAGTTGTTCGAATTTGTAGTTATATTGAACACTTTAGGGTGTTTTTAATTATAGAAAGAGAAAGAGTAATACAATGTAAAAAGGGGAGAGCAAGGGCCTGTTTGAAACAATTTTTGTTTTCAGTTTTTAAAAATTGTTTTAAAAATCAATTTTAGAAAACTGTTTTTGAGAAGAGAGAAAAAAAAAATCTGTTTGGTAATGTGACTTTTCAAAAGTGTCTTAGAAAAGAGAAAAATAGAAAATCTATTTGCTAATCAAATTTTTAAAAACTATTTTAGAATCTATATTTATTTTCTTTTTACAAGAATGTACATCTATTTGAACTAAATTACATTTCATATAAACTATTTTAAGTGCACCACCTATAAATTATATTTTATGTACAAATTAATACTTATTTATTCGATCGTATAATCAAAATTGTACAACTTATTTGTTTAAACAGAACAAATTTTACAACTTATATTTTTATCATCATCATCATCATTATTTATATTAAGGGATAATTACACTCACCTCTCCTGAAGTCTATTAAAATGACACTAACATCCCCTCTAGTTTTAAAACATACAATAACCTCCCTTAAGTTCTCATCATATAGACTAACACATCCCTTCCATGTTAACACCCTTAATTTTCTGTTAACATTTTTTTTCACGGTTAATTAATTCTATGAACTGGTATTTCTTCGATTGATTCTTAGAGCACCGCTCCATGTTTCACATGAGCATCAATATTCAATATTGCCTTGTTGCTCTAATTCCAAGCCTCCCGTAGCTCTTCTGAAGTGGTACGGGTAACGCAAAATACACATTAGAAACATTTGTAATCATACTATAAGAGATTGAATTGAAATTAACGTAGAAAATTTCAATTTGAGGGAGTAAATAATAAGGAGATAAAGAAAATGGAAGGGTTGTCGCAGATAGAATTGAAATTAAGGAAGAAAATATTGCAATTTGGGAGAATAGTTTGATGATAATGTAGGGATGCATCATATGAAGCTTGATGTTGGTCGTTTGACGGTGAGTACATGAATTGATGGTGCAAAAAAAGAATTAATTGGGAGCCATTGGTTGTATGATGTAATGTCATAGAATTTGCACTTGTTAGCTGCGGCAGATTGGTTTCATAGACAGAAGTTTGACACCGTTAAAAAGAAGGGAAGTAAGTGAATTTAGAAAACTAGAGGGGGTGTTTGTGTCGTATAAGTAAACCTCAGGAGAGGTCAGTGTAATTTACCCTTAAATTAATAAAAACTATTAATGATAAAACGTAAAAAGTTTTTATTATAATTTATTATAATTAATAATTAATTTCAGATACTTATTGTTAGATGTAGAATTTAGTCACCAACTAAATTTTGTAAAAAATAAAATAAAAAAATTCGATGCAGTATCAATATTTTTTCAAGCACTGTAATATTTAAAAATGAGAAACCCATCAAAATATAGTACCATTGCAATATATTATTTTTAAGAAAAAATATTGTACCATTGCAATTAAAAATAAGCTTAATTTTATGATAGAAGGCAACTAAGCTTTGACATTAGAGACAAAGTGAATTAATAAATCCATGAATTATACAATAACACTTACCATAACATTGTTTTTTTTTACAAAAAAATCTCAACTCATTTCTTTCATAATAATAGAAGAAATACAATGTGGAGAATGATAAAAATCTTGAAGACTAGTATCAAAAGATGTCGTTTTTGTTAGAGAATGAGCTACACCATTTGCTTGTCATTGAATACATTGTACACTAAAGTTGGGAAAAGAAGATAAAAATCTCCAAACATGACTTACGATCATAAACCAAACGTGGAAAAAAAATTATATTTATAGAGAAAAAACCATATTTCCTACATTTTAATATTAGTTTTGATTTTCATTTAAATTTTATATTTGGTTGAATTTGAATGCATGTGTTTTAATTTTAGTTTTATTTGTTAATTTGTTTTTGGTACAAGGTGATATTTTTTTTACTTCGTGTAGAAATTTACATACAAAGAGCGTAGTGCGTGAGTTACATGTAATTCTTTTTTCCTTTCACAAAATATGGGAGTCACAATTTAAAAATAGTTTATGAGCAATTTGTTTAGTTGTTCTCAGCTTTAGCAATAATAGTAACAAATTGTATAAAAATAATAATAACATTGAACGAGCAAATATAAACAGAGTGTAGGAAAAATGTCATAATTACTCAATTTGCCATTAATGAAAAATGGCACCTTGTCCGCCTTTTTGCTGTATCCAAAACCAAAAATTAAAAAGCAAAACTACTTTGAGCTATTTTGCTTTTTTAGTTTTAAAAACTAGAAAACACAACTCAGTTTTTAAAAATAGTTTTGTAAAACAAGTTTACCAAACAGCTTTTTTAGTTTTTAACTTTTTAAAAAATAAAAACAGTTTTTGAAAAGTCAATCAAACAGGCCGATAATTTTTCTTTTTTAAAATTAAACTTTTTGCTGCATCAATTTACACATTTATTGTATTTTTAGTCTTAACCTATATTTTCGGTCACACATATTAAGATATTTGGCCACGGAAGAGGTGATTTATGATCCAAATATCGAGTATCAAGAAGAAATATCACTCTTGAAATTTAAACTTTCTAGTTGTCTAATTTAATTTTTTTGTTTGTTTTTGGATTCATTCATCTTATTGTTTATGATGTGACCTATTCATTTTTAACATTGGAGGATGATGATAGACGTTTGACAACTGTACCAAAATCTATCGAAGTGGTAAAAATATCGTTCCCACAAGGACTGATATTAATCTCAAGAATTCAATTACGTTATTAAAAAGGATGTATAAAAGTTATTTTTGTTTTGCCACTAGGCAGTTGGTTTGGTTTGATTTGATGAAATTCAGTAACATAAAATAAAGATTGATTAAGAAAATATGGAGAGAGATGAGATCAGGTCTGTCGAATTCTCTAATGTTTCCCTAATTGGTATACTGCACCTATTCTTATGAATAATTCTCTAGTTCCACGATAGTTAACAAAATAGTCCTAATCAATCCCTTGAGTTAGGACCCTCTTCTCAAACTACAACCCCTAATTCCTCAGGTGGTCTAATAATCTTTGAAGGTTTTAAGCACGTTAACCTAATATCATGAATAAACGATTATCCATTCCTAAACTAACCATGTTTATTAGAACAATTCAATTAGGTCTAAGTCGAAAGTTAGGGTCAGTAGTCATTCGTTCTCACTAAATCATGTTAATATTTGATCAGGATATAAAAAGCATTAAGAACAATTTAATTGAATAAAAACTAGATTGTCATTCATAATAAATAGAGTTTCACAGCAACATGGATCAATTATGGTTACACAGATTCATCTCGGACCTAATCTCTGAGAGATTTAGCTACTCATAATCGAGTTTACAAATAGCATAATCAATGAAATAATTAAAACATACATGAACTGAGTAAAGGATGATGAAATCGCCCTTCAAGCAGTCTTCAGGTCTCAAAATCGCACTTTTGCTCTCCAAAATCGTAACCCCTGTTTTTGGAACTGACTTCAGCTTAAATAGGAAATATTTTTAAGTGAACAATCGCGCCGCGTTAGATTCCAATCGCGTCATGAATTAAGCAAACCCTGGAAGTCTTCCAGATCTTTCTTCATAATCGTGACAAGCCTCCAGCAATCGTGTCACGTTAAAATAGGCAAAGCCAAACTTTCAATCTAGTACTAAAATCGCGCCACGGCTGTTTCCAATCGTGTCACGATTTGTTGCCTTCAGTTCTTCTAAATTTCTTGCTTTTAACACCCCTGAACACTTCATATTGCTTGAGAACTCTATCAATTTATCAAAATAAGTCCTAAAATTCGTAATGATAACATGTCATCAAATGACGAGGGAGAAGGAATGACTTTGGTGTAAAGTTTCAGTTTATAAATTTGGCCTCTTAAATGGGGTAGTTGATGACATCTCGTAATTACGTAATTTTATATGTATTTTGATCAAATTTTGGAGTTCATAAGGTAACTTAAGCAGCAAGGAAAGCAAAAAAACTGAAGAAAGTGCAAAAAAGAAAAACGTGTCACGATTTGGTAAAAACATGACACGATTTAACAAGTCAAAAACATGCTCTCGGCTTTGACCAAAACGTGTCATGATGGCAAAAACGTGACACGATTTCATAAACCCTAATTTGGGTAGTTTGTTACACAAGGCAAAACGTGTCACGATTTACTAAAAACGTGACACAATTTGGGCGAATTTCTGAGCCTATTTAAGATGTTTTACTGGTTTATGTATGTTTTAATTATTTCATTGATTATGTTATTTGTAAACTCAATTATGAGTAGCTAAATCTCTTAGAGATTAGGTCTAAGATGATTCTTTGTAACCCTAATTGAACCATGTTGCTGTGAAACTCTATTTATTGTGAATGACAATCTAGTTTTTATTCAATTCAATTGTTCTTAATGTTTTTTATATCCTGATCAAATATAAACATGATTTAGTGAGAATGAATGACTACTGACCGTAACTTTCTACTTAGACCTAATTGAATTGTTCTAATAAACAAGGTTAGTCTAGGAATGGATAATCGTTTATTAGTGATAATAGGTTAACGTGCTTAAAACCTTCAAATATTATTAGACCACCTAAGAAATTAGGGGCGGTAGTTTGAGAAGAGGGTCCTAACTCAAAGGATTGATTAGGACTATTTTGTTAACTATCGTGGAACTAGAAAATCATTCATAAAAATAGGTGCAGTATACCAATTAGGGGAACATAGATGATTCGAAAGACCTGATCTCATCTCTCTCTTATTCTTTAAAACTAGTCTTTACTTTTTGTTCTTACTTTTATGCAAACAAACCAACCAACTGTCTCGTGGCAAAACAAAATAACCTTTATACATCCTAAATAATAACGCCATTGAATTATTGAAGTTAACACAGTCCTTGTGGGAACGGTCTTATTTTATTACTTCGATAGTGTCATACCCCAATTTTTGACCTAAGATGTCACTGACACGTGCCGTTTTGACTCTACATTCATACACAATTTGACCTGATTGATCTCTGATTTTCAGTGGAAAAATTCGGCAGAGAGGTATTTTAAAATACCTCATTTTGGTTCCGAGTCGGGCCCTCTTCTCTCAATTTCCATTTTTCATTTTTATTTTACTTCGTTTTCTTTTATTTTAGTTTATTGTTAACACTTTTTTAGTAAGTCCAAAATCACATGTTTATGTCAAAAAAAATTGCATCCCAGCCATGCCTCAATTTCTGGCAATACACAGAGTCAACATTTGTCTTTTTCCTTTTCCATTTTGCAAAAACGCTTTCCACATTTAACTGCCTTCGTCACCACTTAATCCAATTTAATTAGAATTTAATTTCTTGCCAAACGAATGTTGAAGCAAAAATCCCTTTAAAATTGTTTTTAAATGATAAACAAACTCTTGTATTAAAATTAATATTATAATTTTATTTGGTTATTTAATGTGTGCTCTTGAGTGAATTTTATTAAGGATAGGAAAGTCCAATTCTCACACATTATTAAAGCCCGAGATGATTAAGCTCAAGCTCTCAAGAACATTATAATGATAATTCATTATTAATCAAGAAAGGTTAATTAAAGCAATCACAAAGGAGAGCCATGCAAGGGAAAATTGCCTTTCATTCATGTGCTAATCA
>Ga0228710_1003031_pt1 | contig 26728 bp, 10 predicted proteins | sample MedpolnodulmetaG_FD_177995 | JGI IMG/M metagenome (GOLD analysis project Ga0228710, IMG submission 177995) | Root nodule microbial communities from Medicago polymorpha collected in Santa Monica, California, United States - pink nodules | ecosystem: Host-associated > Plants > Roots > Nodule... | reverse complement strand
ATCTACAACAATTGACATATCCATTAGTTTTGGCTGGCAACACGAATAGCTTTCCAGCATCACACAAAGAGTCATTGTCTGCAATTTTGTCTCCATTTGAAGGTATTTTTAGCAGCTAATTACAACAGTTATTTCAATCAGGTTTATAACTTAGAAAAGATTTAAGTAATTGTGTTTGTGTAGAAGATGCATTTAGGTTTATAATTTTTCTATTGTTTTTCTTTTCTTACTGCATTGTGTAAAGCAACACGATCAAAGTTCCTTGAGACATGTTCCACGATATTGTTGATAATCTTGAATTCATCAAACCCACCCCTGATAAACCAAAGAGGTTATGTTAAACTAAATACAATTACAATTCAAAATTCAAACTATATGACATAGAGCTCAAGTTGATAGCAAGCTGCAAGCATTCTCTTCAAATGTAACAAAAATAATAGTAATAATTCCAACAATAATATTTGTACACAACTCATTCAACACCTTGTTTTATATCTATTTCTCTTCGTATCATGTCACCAATCTATCATATGATTCTCTATTATCCCTTTCTCTATCAAGGTATATACACCCAATGGGTATACACCAAACATTTTCCTAATACTTCATATGATTACCTTAATTTCTTCTTTTGCAAATATATAAAACAAAGATCTTGCTAACCAGTGCCCTAAGAGCAATGGTTAAGGATTCCATTAATAGAATCTGTCTTTGAAATAAAGTCTTTACTTTTTTCTTAGCAATATTTATACCACTTTTCGATGCAAATTTACTTATTTTAGTACTTTAACCAATGCCCCATGAGTAATGGTTAGTATTCTCCATAAAACGAAGGGAGAAATGGTCTATTTAGTCTTCAGAAAAGTATGCGAAACCTAGGAAAGAATACCAGCTCTAGTCTAGACATTTTACTAAATACTTCCTCCGTTCATTTTCTAGTGGCGTTTGATTACGGGTTTAGCGTTCCTATTTTAAGGGTAAATTTGTCAATTATACCCTTTCTCAATTATTCTTTTCTTTTTCAATAAAACTAATTAATGTTATCTATTTGGAAAAGTGAGGCCTAGCCTACCTTTACAAACACATGGGCAATTTACAGGGGTGGACCAAGACATTCGATTTGGGTGTGGCTAAAATGCCTAAGGCCAAGTCCATTTCACCCTAATGGTTCGAGTTCGATTCCATCCCACTTTTTAATAATATTAATACTTTAAAAAAATGTTAAAATTGGGCAAGTTTGTAGTCGAACCAATGACTTGCCACTCGTTTAAAAACTTTCTACCACTAGGGCACGCAACCAAATATCTAATAATAGCGACATATATTGTACTCCTTCCCTTTCAAAATACATGTCGCATTTTTACATTGTTCATTATTCATATAACTTATTTTGACCATATTTCTTCACTTATATATAAATACAAATTTCATTTAGGTTTTTGACCAACTTACTTCGACCCTATTCTTTCGCTTATATACAAATACAAATTTCATTTAGGTTTTTGACCAAGCAAGCAAGTGTATCTCTTTTTTTTTATAATGGACTAAAGGGTGTTCCACTTTATCAAAAAAAAGATGTTCCCATTTTTTTTTTCATGTACTAAACTTAAAATTTCTGTAAAAAAAAAAATAGACTAAAATTAAATTAAAATAAATGGTAACAATTTTAGGGAGGAAGGGTACACACCCATGTTTGAAATTCCAGGCGGACAAGTTAGCAACATGACATAGAGCGTTTCTCCATTTAAACAATTTATTCTTGTCTTCCTTCAACTATACTCATGCTTTGCGAATGCTTCACTATATGGTTCAGTTTGATTTTGCACATCAGAAGGACTAATATCAACATAAACCGGAAGAATAAGTCTACATTGTTTAAGGTTGTTGTTCTGCTGAAAGTTGTCAACGATATAGGCAAGTACATCCAAGCAAAAGGATGAAAAAACATAGTTCTTAGAAAACACGATAATAGCAATCCTGGACTCTTGGATGACCTTGACAAGCTCCAATGTGATTTCGTTCTCTTTGGAAATCTTTGCAACGAAGGTGTTGATTCTGCTTGCAGTCAGTGCTGCGCAGAGATTGCTTGCGAAACCGGTACTAGTATCCTAACCTAGAAAGCTTATGAACACATCGTAGGAGAAGGAAGTGGAGGAGGATCGTTGATTAGGCATGATAGTTGCAATGAATCATGTTGGAACATTGGTGTGAAGATGGAAAGAAATTGGAAGGTTGGAAAATTAAACACCAATTAAATCAGTGTTATGTGAATTGAAAAAATAGAGTGTGGAGGTCCCACATAAAATAGAACACACATAGTGTTTAAATAGTGGTATTTAATTTTAAATATTTGATAATGATGAAAATAATAATTATTATTATTATTCTTTATTCATGGATATCACTTCTCATAATTTTAGGTTATGGTTGTTGTGATAAGATTGAGAATCCAACTGAATTTTCAATCTTTCCTTCATTAGTTTGTTTCCGCTAATCTTGTGGGTTTGTTTCATTTTGAACTTATCCGATTAGTTTGTTACTTGAGCTGATTTGTGGGTTGCTTAATTTTTAAGTTTACTTAATTTTTAAGTTTCTCTAAATTAGTTACAAACTCTCCCTATAAAAGGAGAGCTTGCCTAGTTCAAAAAACACACCAAAGAGTTTCATTGAGTTGTCGGGAACTCTTTCTCTCTTCTCCCTTTCTTGACTTGTGTTGACGAGTCTTTCTTCTCTTCATCTCCTTTTTCTATCCCTTCGAAATTAAGAGTGTTCTTAAGACCATAGTCCTTTTTTGGTTTAATGTCCCTTCGGAATTAAGAATGGTCTTAAGTTCATAGTCCCTTCGATATTTTTATGTTCTTCGAAATAAATAATAATTTAACGGTTTTCTACAGTGCAGTAGTTAATTGAACAGTTGCAGCTGTGCTGCACAATTTTGGGCAGTGCCACGAAACGTCTTAAAGACAGCGATCTGATCGTGACTCAACCTAATAACAACTTCGGTAGATAATAGAATTTGGAAATCCAAATACAATAGTTTGGAATTCCAAAAACAACAAATCCTTATTTTTCTTTATTCATTTGATGGTTGGGAAATGGCGTTAGTCAATAATGGTCAAGCAACAAGTATTTTAAAATACCAAAGTAAAAGAAGCGCGGTATATGAATACAACAAGCGTCAGAAAGACCAGCAACTTATCCCCACTGTTTGGATGTGCAGTGGAGGCAAAATTCAACGTGATGTTGTGAAGCTAGTATTTAGGCTTCTTAATAAACGCACGTCTTCTCTCTTACTAACGTACAAACAAACATGCCATTAGTAAAAAAAATATATAAACAAAGACTTATAGTTGCATTTTTTACAGACATTTTGTTTTTTAAGGATATTTTTGACAGACATATAGACATAAATGCATTAGAATATTTGATTGATGGTCCGGCTGTAGAATTTATCACATGGAATCGGAGCCTTTCGAGATGGAAATGAATATATTACATAAGTTATAACCACGAGATCAGTAATTTATTTTTTAAATGTATGGCTAATTATTGTGATAATGAAAAAAATTGAATAGCCTGCTGTGAAGTTAATGATAATATTGGGATACTTAAAAGGTTTGACCTTAATTTTGTCTGTATAATAGCTAGTTAGAAAGGTAAAAGAAAAAAGAACAAAGTAACAATTTATCCCCACTCAAATGTCTAATGTATTTTTTATTGTAGAAAGACAGAATGACCAGTAACTTTTTTAAACGGTTAATTACTTCTAGATGGACGAATTTATATTTATAGGGTGCAGTTGATTTATTTTGGTTTCTTAAGTTTAAAGTTATTTTTAGAAATCGTAGTAAGTGTAGAAGAAAATCAACAATTTTAAGATTATTTTAGTTCCGTTAGTTTAAACTTGAAGGAAAATACTATTTCTCTAGAAAAATAGTATCAAGAGTAGTGATCAAAGATATGCAAGCGCTTAAATCGATTTTTTTGTTTTTGTTGTTCTTCATAAAATTTTGTTTAAGAATATTAAGAAATTTTAATAATTGGTATGCCAATATTAACCTCAACCTTGCAATTTTGTTTTCTATTTCGATTTTTTTTTCGAAAATAAAAAAATTCTGGAACTTAATTTTCAAAATTAAAGAGAACAAAAAATAGAAAATATTTTTTGAAAATTAGAAACACAAATTTGATAGAAAAAAAAATATTTTCAAATTTTTTTCGAAATAAAAAAGATTTTTTTTCTTGAAAAAGTAAAAAATTCGGGAAATTAATTTTCATAAATGAAAATAAAACAAAAATTTAGATGATTCTTTTGGAAAAAAAAAATCAGGAAATTTATCTTCAGATTTTTCTTTTCAAACTTAAAAAGTTTTCTTAAAAACATAAAAAAAAAAACATTTTAGAAAATCTGGACATTAATTTTCAGAATTAAAAGAAATCAAAATTTGAATTATTTTTTTAATATTAGAAAATATATCTTCAGATTTTTTTGTCGAAATTAAAAAGTTTTTTATTTTTTTAAAATATTAAATACAATTGGAAATACTCAATATTTGCATGAACCTTTCATATATTTAAACCAAAAAATCATAATAAGAAAAACAAAGGCACAATGCTACACCGCTTCCTTATTCGTGAATTTTTGTATGCAACACATGGAAAAATTACTTAGGACCCAGAAATAAATTGACAACTCCATATCATTGAACATATGGATGAATAAACCAAACTACGCTACAATGCTGACAACACTTCTCATACTTGTTTCACTAAAGAATGTCAACCCACTAACATGTTCCTTACCAAACAACTAGTCAGGTTTTTTAAGATGAATGAATAACTTGACCTCCAATATATTAACCGATATGTTCCCTTTCCTCCCCTACCCCTGGTTGAATATTCGGAGAGACGCACAGCAAAGAGCAGACATCCGAAGATGATGGAAACAAAAACCGACATCCATTTGATGGTTAACATTTGAATTGTAAAGCAACCAAAGAAATAAGCGGTAACACCAATCTCAAACCCAAGCTTAGTATGTTTGTGCAAACTTAAGGACATTATGGTAAACATTACATTTGAAATTACACTCAGTATATGAGGTTTTTCACCCACGGCTTTGTCGTAGAAGAATGAGTACACTGGGATCATGACAAAAACCACAAAGGTTGGGCAAGCTTTTAGCAATTGAAGGTGAGTCCTGCTTTGTTGTGCAAAAGGTGATGCGTGCTTTGCAAACCATATGATGCCTAAGATGATTAAGCACACTACTTCGTAGAAAATGATGCTGAAAGGTTTCCAGCTTCTAGTTAATGGATCGAAAGAAGGGCTCGGAGTATAACATAACAGGCCAACAAAACCTCAAATAAGGGAAACTACCTTCATGTCGTCTCTGCTTGAAACGCCCTATGTCGTCTATGTTGAGAAACATGACTAACTTCGAAATGAGTAGGAGAAACATGATCATGACCACTCTGTGGAGTTCGAGAAATGTCAGGAGCACAATGTGGAGTTTGATAAACGTTAGGAACAAGAGAAACTTCAGGAACCACATCCCAACTCTGCACGATAACAACAATTGGTAATTTCAGTCAGGTTTATAACTTCAAAAAGATAAGTAATTGTGTTTATGTAGAAGATGATTTTAGATGATTGCATGGAAAGAAGCAAATAAGGAAAAAAAACAAAAAGTGCCTTTAAAATTTTGGTTTTTCATTTCTTACTGCAGTGTGTAAAGGAGGAACACCACGAGACATCCTGGAAACATCTTCCAAAATCTCGTTGATAAACTCAGATTTATTATCCCTGCTAAACCAGAGAGGTTAGATCAAATTAAATGTAGTTATTTCAACGATTACATACTTATCTTATTATTACAATCCAAATTTCAAAGTATATGACATACAATACTGCTGAATTGAGGAGTGTTTTGTAAGTTTGAAATCGTGGCACAATTTTTAAGAAAAATCTGGAGAAAGCTACTTACAGAAAATCGCGACACAATTTTGGGATAAGATTGTATTATTGTACTATGTACGAGCTTTATCATGACACAATTATGGGCAATTGTGACACGATTTTGACAAGTTTTAGGCATTATATAAGCATTCACTCTTCGTTTTTTTATGAGAGCTTCAAGAGAGAGAAACTTGAGAAATCAAAGGAAGTAACACTAGGGTTGAATGTCTTTGATGAGAGGATCTATTGGATTGGAAAACATTTGTAAACACCTTGTGTAGTGAGATTTCATTATTGAAAGGATCAAAAGCTTCCTTTTGTGTTTTCTCCTCGGATACATTGTAAGCGTGTTTGACTTGAAAAATGGGTAGAAATTAGGGTTTGTTCTCTGTGAACTTTAAAGCTAATTTCTTGTAATTACCTATTTGTTCCACTCTTATTATAGTGGAGCGGAGAGCTGCTCTCTCCTCCAGAGTAGGTCAAATTGGACCAAATTGGATAGACAATATTGGTGTGTTGTTTTCTTTCCTTTTCTTTCTTATCTTTGTTGTTTTTATATATTATGCTTGTTGTATTGTTTCACACTTAGTTCTAGGACTGTTTGTTGTTGTTGCTGCTTAAGGATACTTTGCACATAGATTATTACATCCTTTGCTCCACACATCTAAGTTTTATTGATGTGATTATTTGTTCGAATTCACAACAACTACAATTCAAGAAGAACGCAAGCATTGTCATAAAATGTAAACAGTAATAGTAATGATCCAGAGGATTCTTCTTTTACAAAACTAAAACAAAATACTACCTTTGATCAAAACACAAAACTTAAGAAAAGTAGTTGGTGCATTAAATTTGTCAACAATATACACTTTCTTTCCAAAATTATCCTTGAATTATTAAGAGAGATAAATGATTAGTCTTTTCATTCTCTTCTTTTAATTAGGGACATTTTTGCAAAAAGATAATTAATGTGCCTTGTAAATTGAAAATGATCTTATAAAAAGAGACCATTTTTAAATACAAATTCGAGACATATTAATCCCTAACAAAAAATTTACACAGTCAAAACAATCCCTCACCAAGAGACTATTGTGTTCTGATTTTGTAATTCTATGAAGAACTATTTATGGAACTCTTTTTGTTCATGTACTGAAATGAAAATAATTAAAAGGTAACAAGGTTAGTGGTCAGGAAGGCGTACCCATGTTTGAAATACCAACCGGGTAGTGGCAGAGTTAGGATTATTATAAAGTCTGTGGAAAAAAAAAATTGCAACACATTTATAAGGGTTTATATAAGAAATTGCAAGCAAATAATAAAAAAAATCTAAAGAAATTGCCAAATTTATAGGAGTTTATATAAGAAATTCATAGGGATTTATATAAAAAATTGCAAAAAATTTGGGTCGGAGCCCGGGCGAGTGCCCGAGGTCGCTGGGTCTTAGAACCGCCCATGCAACCGGGAATGTAAGGTAGTTCAAGTAGAGTATGCACTTGACACTTTTGATTGCTCACATATCCAACAAGATATTAGTAAAGGAAAAGAAATGATTGATAGAAAGTTTTGAAACGAAGAAGACAAGAAAAGAGCATTCATGGTGGATGTCATGGATCTCATACCATGTTGAAAAACAAGGTTGAGCCCAACTAAGAGAAATAAATTGAGAGAAAGATGAATTATACGGAATTAATAGACCAAAGAATATGATACAATTACGGTAGGATACACCTTTATATTGTGATCCCAAGTTAACTAACAAAATAAACTTCCATCTAATCATAATTAACTTCTAAGTTCTAACTACCTAAACAAATTCTAACAAATATCTAACTATATCTAACACAAACTTCTTATTTGATGTGCATGTTTCAGATCTACTACTGCCACTACAATGAAGATTCGATCCATATTTATTCCTCTTCTCTTTGTTGGAATGGAACCGGAGAAATTTCAGGATTTCGATTTACGGGAAACCTGAAATATTGAGCCTAGTTTCGAATGCTGCATTTGCTTTGATGTCGTTAAGCTTGTCCAAACTGATCAGGTTTGGATTTGAAATAGGAATATTTGCCTATTTCCTAGGTTGCCTAGCAGTTCAACTGTGGACCATCAATTGGATGCTGATTTCGGTTGCTATAATATTTGGTTGTCCGCTCTTTGTTATGCATTCGTCTTCGCATTCCCAAGAACAGGTTGACAAAGATCAAATTATTGACGAACCTTCAGGTTCTGATCCAGAGGTTGGTAATGTAGGTCAACCAGATGTTGATGTTGGCAACGAAATTAGTCAAGTTATTATTGAGTCATATCCAGATTGCCAACAAGAGGTATCTAGTGAAGGTCAAGATATTCACTGTTCTTCAGATTCCATAACAGAGGCTGCTAGTGGTGGAGGTGATCTACATGTACACATTATACATGAAACAAATTCAATAAGTGTTGCAGCATTGTAGGGGATTGTTTAATCCATATATATATATATATATATGGACAATGGAAATAACAAGACTGGTATTTGGACATAATTTAACAGGGTAAAATACACTTTTTTGTGTTCGAATTCCAACGAGAAAGAAATAATTAATATAAAATTGAAAACTGTATAGCTTGTGCTCGAAGAATGAGGATCTTCTCCATTACCATAATAAGAGTTTTAAAATTTATATTAGAAATGGACCCATCAAATGTCACATTATTGTATTTATATTGCAAAAACTTTTGTAATTGAATAATTTGAGACTTGACAAAAAATAATGGAGAGGGTAAAAAATGGAGAGGATAACACCAGAGATAAAGTTGCATGAATCTATGCAAGTTCAAAATGTATACTGTTGAGACTTAGGCTTTATTTGTTAATAGGGAACGTGAATCTGAATCAAACAGTAACAAGAAAGCTAGAAAATCCTATAAGAAAGATTTAAAGAGATTGAAAAGATAACACCAGAGATTGGAAACAAAGTTCAGATAATTTTTCTTCCACATCTAGGGAATATAATTGAGAGTTTTTACACATCTGGAGCACCATGATTCTCTTTCGAGAATCACTATGAATCCCTCTATCATTAGTCTTACTGTTTCTCGCTCTTTCTCATATCTAATTTTAGTACTCAAGGTTTGAAAATTCATAGTGATGAATTTTCCCTCCCAAGGCTTTATATATAGCCACTAACCAAAGTGTGAGTTAGTTACAACCAACCTAACAAAAGAATTAACTTCTGAGATGGCTTGGAAAGTACTCGATTAGTGAGGCAAAGAGATTAGCTTCACTAATCTTCAAACAAGTCAGATCCCTTAAGTCCATTCAATCATCAGTCAACAATGATCCCTAGCAAATCTAGGCAATTTTATAATTTGCTAAGAGGCATTGGTTTAGTGATCAAATCTGCAGGATTGTCACTAGTTTGAACCTTGACCACATCAATTTTGTTAGAACTTGTGTTGGGGGACTACTGCAAAACTTGAACAAGAAGAAGATGAAAATGAACATGACGAAGAATACACATAAATTCCAAAGTGTGTGTAAACACACTAAGTTTTATCTTTGATTCGCCCACACCAGTTTATGCCAACCGAATGAAAATGTGTCTACTGACGAATCACCTTAGGATGCTTTGGAATCCTTGACATGACTTGCACGCATGCTCACATCAAGCTTATCGATCAATGATAGTTTACAAAATAAAGTTCTGTCAATTTCCCTTGTGCACTAAAATAAAGAAAGAATGATTTATTATTATTATTCTACAGAATTTTGCCTCACAAGAATTTCTCTGCTTCTGTCTTCTAAGTGTCTCTATTTATTAAGATATTTATATCATTTTGGTGAAAAGAAACAACTCTATGGAAGAGTTTCTTCATGAAGAAACCAATGGTTACAATGTTTCAATAGTCAAGTATTACGTCATTTCGTTGAAAGATCTCTATTTAATCATTGCAACTTCCCAAATTTATATTTTGAAAATTCCTCTAACAAATTTCACCTTTTTTATTAACATCTCTTATGAAATGGTGCCTAATCAATTTGTTTGGTACCTTCTTGATACAGTAAAATTTTGTTCACCTAAATTGCAATTTGACTATCACAATGTATAAAAATTGAATTCTGATTCAAACCAGTTCATCAATTAAACTTTAAACTTTTGATCCAAAAGGTCTTTTTTCACATCTTGCATACAAAACTCAATCACACAAAAGAGCTATCTTGGGAAACTTCCTTATGAGCTACAAATAAATTGGCGACTCCATATTATTGAACATGTGGATCAAAAAATCAAATTAGGCTATAATGCTACAACACTTCTCAAACAATGTTAACGTCAACTTCTGAATGTGAAGATGGATGAATATCTTGACCTCCACTAGCCACCTCCTGTTGGGAATTCAGAGAAGAATGCATAACAAATAGGGGACAACCGTAGATTATGGCAACAAAAATCAACATCTAGTTGACGGTAAACAGTTGAAATGCAAAGCAGCCTAAGAAATATGTGAACATTCCAAACTCAAACTCAAACTTAATCAGTTTCTGCAAGCTTAACGACAGCAAAGCAAACGCAGCGTTTGAAACTATGCTTAGTACTTCAGGTTTACCATCCACAGCTTTGTCGTAGAAGAATGGGTACATAGAGATAGAGATGATAACCAAAACTGCAAAACTCGTGTAACTTTTGAGTTCATACCTTGTGGGAATTGGTATCTTCTTTGCAAACAATATGGTGTATAAGATGGCTAAGGATAACACTGCATAGAGAAAGATCTTGAAATGTTTCCACCTTCCAATTAATCGATTGAAAGAAGGGCTTAGAGCATAACTTAATAGACCAACTACACTTGACATAAGGCTAACTACTCTCCATGTCCTTTCGTCATGAAACACCCTACGTAAAATTTGCAACCTATCTTGAGAAACATCAGCAATCTGTGAAATCTGGGAAGCTTCATGAACCTCATCTATAATCTGGTAACAAGAAGTGGTAATTTCAGTCAAGTTTAGAAATATTTACAAGTTTTCAATTATGAGAAAAACCTCTTCCCTGTGTGTTTACAAGTTTCCTTTTTCCAAAACTTAAATTGAAAAGAAGAAATTCTGTTAACCGTTTTACTTTTTCTGTTTTAAAACTAATAAATAGAAAACTATATTCAAAATAATTTTGTCAGTCTTTATTATCAATTATCAAACTGGTTTTTTCTTTTGAAATGTTTAAAAATTAAAATAGTTTTTGAAAATTAAATCAAACGGGACATTAGAAATTCTCTGTTGTTTTTAATTTCTTACCGCACTGTGTGAATGAACACGATTCAACTTCTTGAGGATATCTTTCACAATCTCTTTGATCCTTTCTGATTCAGATCCATCCCTGCTAAAGAGAGGTTAGGACAAACTAAATGCAGTCATTTCCCACCTTCATACTTATAGAATAATCTGCATGGGTTAATTTTGTTAACGAACGAGAACTTAAACTATTTGTCTGGTTCATGCAAAAAAAAATCTGGTCAAATGTAAACAACAATAATAGGAATAATTCTCAGGATTATCGGTTTACTCTTCTTAAAAAAATTAAACAAAGAGTAAATAGTTAATTTAGTCTGAATTAAAAAGAAACCTAATCTAGTCTAGTCTCTTACGGGAAAAGTATCTATAAAATAATCTCAGATTATCAACTCTACTTTTTTTAGGGGAACTCTAGACGTCCATGTTTCCCACTACCAAAAATGTAATCCATCGCCAAGAGGGACCTGGATGTCTGATCAAGATCATTGGACAATCAACATTCAAGCTTGAGAGTAATGCTTATGCACAATCCCAAATAAAAATATTTGCCACATACCCAAAACTAAAAGAATTTAAAAGAGAATAAAGTTAAGTTATGTCAATTGAATTGACTAAACAACTTTTTCTTTATTTTGTTTATTTTACGTGAGTGTGACCAAATAATATTGATTTAAAGTTGTGTTTATGAAAGACTTTTTTCAAACTCGGTATTTTAAAATATAAACTAAAGAAAATCAAATGTGTTTTTTAACTTCGTTGAACTGCATAATTGTGGGTTCTTGGTTACCGGAGAGGATCTTGGTTACATCAAGAGACTAATTTTGTACTACCTCCGTCCCTAATTATAGGACTCTTTTGTCAAAATCACGGGAATTAAGAAAGTTGGTAGTAATATTAAATTTGTATATAATTACTATTGTTTTTACAATTTTATCCTTAAGTGAGGGAATTAGTTTATATTTTCAACATAGTATTTAATGTTGAATGAAGAAAAAGATACAAAATAAATAAGGTTATGTTGGTGAAGAAATAATTAATGTAATTGGAAATATCAAATGAGTCTTATAAAAAAAGACAAAAATTTCTTAAAAGGGTCTTATAATTAGGGACGGAAGTAGTAATTCTAAAGAACTATTTATGGAAGACTATAGGGTATTATTCCACTTGTTTTCTATACTTTTTTTTAGGGACATTTTTGTTTTTTTATTTTTCATTTGCACTAAAAATGAAATGAAATAGACAAGGGAAAGGTAGCAACGATGTAAGTGATCAGGAAGGGCACTGATATTTTGGTTAAAAAATAAAGGGAAGGACACTGAATTGCCACCAGTTGGAAATGTTAGCTGCTATAGATAGAGTGTTCTTCCATAGCCGCAATCTGGCAAGGTTAGCTGCTCGAGATAGAGCGTTCCTCCATAGCTGCAATCGATCAAGCTTCTTGGAGACCTGTTCCACAACCCCATTGATAATTTCTGATTCAGATCCATTCCTGCTAAAGTGGAGAGGTCAGGACAAACTAAATGCAGTTATTTTCCACCTTCATACTAACATGCATGAACCGGTCAAATAGTTTGTTTGGTTAATTTCGTTAACCATCGAGACCTTAAATTATTTGTGTTCATACATAGTTTTCTCTCTTCAAATGTAAACAATAATAGTAATAATTCCTAGGATTAACAATTTACTCTTCTAAAAAAAATAAAACAAAGTGTAAATAATCAATTTAGTCTAAGAAAAAATACAAAATCTTATCTTGTCTCTTACGGAAGAAAAGAATATGTAAAATAATCTCTTAGAATACCAACTCTAGACTTTTTTTTAGAGGAACTCTAGACATGTTACCCTGTCAAAAATTTAATCCCTCATCAAAAGGGACCTGGATTTCTTGTGGTAAGTGAAAATCCGCATTTGATGTCGGCAGTGGCGTTGCCATGACCGTGGGTTAGGGGGTTCGATTTTTTTTTGTTGAGCAAAGATAAAATTAATGCATTTCATTTATAAGCAAATAGTACAATATTCAATTTACATATTGGATCCTTATAATAAGAATTCTGCTCTTCTCCCTGCACTTTTTGCTCGCACCCAGCTGTTTGGACAATTATACTCCTACGTGAGTTAAGTCACGCTGCGTGACTTAACTCACGCACCTTATAAGCTCTGCGTGACTTAAGTCACGCACCACTGGCCTATGCGCGAGTTAACTCACACACGTTAACCGGTGGTCAGAACCGAAGAACACACGTTTTTTGGACTTTGATCAGTTTTTCAACATTCAAACTACACGTTTTTTTTACCAAATTCACACGTTTTTTTGACTACATTAATTAATGGTATTTATAACCTATACTACCATTCCCACCTATAAATACCACTATATACCTCCCTATTTCCTCATACCATATCACTTTCTGTCCATCCTCACTCTCTCCTTATAGTTCTCTTCTTTTTTCTTTTTTCTTTTCAATAGTCTCTTTGGGGGCAAAAGTGAGCAGACTTCTTGGGGCAAAATAGTGGCTAGCCCGCTTGGGAAAAAGAGATCAACATTTGGGGTAAAATTAAATTTTCCTCTTAATACCCAAAAACTTTTTACCGTGGGTAAAAAGAATCTTCTTGGGTATAAAAAGAACCAGATTTAAATTTACCCCAAGTTGATGATGTCTTTTTCCCCAAGATGGTTGGCCCCTATTTTACGCCAAGAAGACTGCTCACTTTTTACCCCAAGAGGGTAAAAAGAAAATAAGTATACTATTTAGTGAATTCGAATAAATGTATCAATTATTGTATGAATTCTATAAATAAAATGAGATATTATTATATGTATTAATTTTGTTCATTTCTTTTTATTTATATTTGCTTTTATTTTCTGATTTTGTATTTAATGAATAAATCCGAATAAATATTAATTTAGTTCATTTCTTTTATTTATATTTGTATTTATTTAATGAATAAATTCGAATAAATATTTATTATAAGTGCATAAATAAATTAGAATAAAGCAAATAAATAATTTAGAATAACGTATATAACTTAATTTGAATAAAGTAAATAAATAAATTAGAATAAAGTGAACAAATAATTTAGAAAATAAATAAATTAGAATAAAGTGAACAAATAATTTAGTAAATAAATAAATTAGAATAAAGTGAAAAAATAAATTAGAATAAAGTAAATAAAATAATTTGAATATAGTAAATAAATTAAAAAAAAGTGAGTTAAGTCACTATGCCTGACTTAACTCATGCTAACTTAACTTGCACACATTTTTACATGTGCGTTAGTTAACTAACGCAAGGGTAGTTTATGTATTTCAGCTTGGCACGAGCGAAACTTGCTAGGAGAAGAGCAGAATTCTTATAATAATATCATATTCAAAGAATTACATTGTATTCAATTTACATTGTACTAAAAAAATTCCAAACATACTCTACGAATGTCTCCTACGGGGTTTAATGTTCTAAAATTATTGAATACTCATCATCAATGTTGTAGAACACATATCTCTCGGTATAAATTCATAAGGCAATTGTTCATTAATTCTTTTTAAAAAAAATGGTCATTAATTCATCTCCCATTTTATTATTCAATTTAGTTTTCACAACCTTCATAGCAAAAGATGTCCTTATGGAGTTTCATGTTAATTGAAGGAAATAACAAACTTCAGGTTTCCAGCACATATCATACAAACAAAACTAATCTTTTATGAATCACTCCAATAATCAGATAAAGATGGCAGTGCATAATTTCATAAACTTGCTTCAAACGAGGACTTCTTTTTTAAGTTCCCTGCGATACATTCTTGATATTTAGTGGCATTTTCACACATAAACATCATAAGATCAGTCCATAGAATTCGTTAGTGTAATCAAATCAACAAAACAACGACTCAACTTTGACTATATAAAACAACCATTGCATATCCAAACAAATCAACATATTGATATTTTTTTTTAGAGAGATATATTGATAATTTATTACAACTCTAATCAATTGCACAACACAAACATATCATTAGGACCCCAAATTGCATATAGGTTAGAGAGAAGTTAACATGTGTAAATGAATGAAGAGAAAGTTGTTTGGGTTTTTCACTAGCTGATACAAAAAAATAAAATGAGGAGGTTCAAAATGCAAAAACAAGAGGGATATATGTGGAAAAAAAAAAATTAATTTGAGGGTTGGCAAGTGCATCCCCTCACCACAATGTGGCTCCGACACTGGATGTCGGGAGCCGACTTAGGAGTAATGCTTACTTAAGGAACAAATCCAAATAAAAATATTTAGGCACACATAAAATTGAAAATATCTAAAAGAAAATAAAATAAAATAATGTCAATTGAATTGACTAAATTACTTTTGTTTATTTCATGTGAGTGTGACCAAATAATATCGATTTAGGATCTGTGCCCATGGAAATTTTTCTCCAAACTTAGTATTTTAAAATATAAAATAAAAAATCAAATCTGTGTTTTTTTAACCGTTCGACTGTATACTTGTATGTTTTTTTTTGGGTTTTTTTTTTTTTTTACAAAATAATTGTGGGTTCTTGGTGACTCGAGAGAATCCCGGTTCTAATTTTGAAATTCTAAAGAACCATTTACTTTTTTTCCATAATTTTTTTAGTTACACTTTTTTCTTTCTACTCTATATGCACTAAAAATGAAATGAAATAAATAAAGGTAACACTAACCAGGATGTTAGTGATGAGGAAGGGCACATTACCTATGATTTAAAAGCGGTAGTCGGGGTTTGAACTCCGCACCTTACATATTTTATATATTATTCACAGGGGCGGATCTGGACTCACAATATCAGTGGGGCAAAAAAATTCCGTCAAATAATTAAATAATATTAAATTTAAGAGATCAATCAAATGCTCTAGCAGAATACCCGTGCATACGGACGTTAAGCGTGTTGCGCTCTTTTTTTGGAAGCAAGTCGCAGTTGCGTAGTAATTAAAAAAAGTTTAAAAAAAATGTATTGATATATGAATAAAAATATAGAGAGATGAACAAATTGTAGAAAACATTATTTATGCATTAAATACGAGTAAAAATATAGATATGTGTATAAATTAAAAATAAAATTTATCCCCGTATTAATATATAAGTTAAAGTATAGACACATGTAAGAAATAAAAAAAATAGGTCCCCTTACTAATATACGAGTAAAAATACAGATACATGTATATATTAAAAAATATTAGATTCATGTATTAATATACGAGTAAAAATATAGACACATATATAAACATAAAAGAAGTTTGTATTAATATATGAATAAAATATAAGTAAACTAATAAAAAAAAAGTAATCCAGAAACTTTTGGAGTGACACTTGCCACACCATGCTCTATTCAAATTCGCTCTTGATTATCTATACCAACTGAACTAAGTTCACGAGGACACCGACTTTTATGTTTGTAACCACTCAACACACACGTATTCTTCATTAAGTTATTAACCGAGCGAAGTTTCTTAGAAATAGTAGCTTTCATCAACGGTGAATAAATCTTGTCAAAAAAATCAACAGTGAACAAATAAAATAAAATATCTACCAAGAAGATATTTTTGTGGATAGGCAAGGTCGTGATAGAGAGACTTGACATAATAAAATAATCTAAGATAAAATAATTGTTGTTACTGTCTCCGTCCATGTAAAGAGTAGTTGTTGGGCAAGGTACTTAAAAAATATTAATTTTTTTTTCTTTTGTTAAAAACAAATGATTAATATTTTTTTTTGAGCGGAAATGATTAATTATTTGATTTTAATAATAAAATGTATTTTATTTATTAAAATGGGAAGAAATGTAAATTCTCAAGATCAAGGTCGGTCCTAAGATTTTTGGTGTCATAGGCGAAATAATATAATTGTGCCCTTTTAATTATTTCAATAGTTTTCTTCTTACACTTTTTTTTGGCAAAAGATTCATTTTTAATCAAAGTCTTCTAAAAATATATTCTCAATATAATTAATCAAATTGAATTAAAAAGATATGTATGGTTTATTGAGAATTTCCGGAGTTTGACCATCATGGTCTCTTGCTCCCCAGAGGCCCTTGTTTTCCCTCTGTCTCCCCACCAACAGTGAAGCTACTGCTATGTCCTATCAGCAGGAGCCACTCGTATAGCTTACCCCCCTCCCTTAGAAATAGTTTAAGGTTCTTATGTAAAAAGCTTAGAAAATTTCAACATTATTGTAATGTATTATTCAAATATCAATAAAATAAGTTGTTTTTATCTTTTTGTCTTTTTATTTCTATTTTATATGTTTATTTGCATTTATTTTACAAATTTCAAAGCTTGAAATTGAAAAAGTTCTAGAAAAAGACCATTCTGGAATTTATAATCCGGAGAAATCTGACAATTTATTCCGGAAAACGAATTCCGGACCAGGGGTAAAAATGAAAAAAAATAGGGCGCGCGAGGAAAGCCATATGGTAGAAAAAGTAATAGTCATTTTTATATACAAGTATGAGAAGTACAAATTCTCCCAACGAAGTATGTTCGTCTAACGAATATGAGGTTTCTTCAAATAGTTTTTTGAATGATGTAGCACTAATTACTTACACTTAACTTCAACACATTTTATTCCGTACTATTGAGCATTCTATAATTTTTTAATATATTTTTTTGCAAAAAAAAAATAAAATTATTCCGTACAACATTTAGGGTGCGTTTGTTTTGACTTTAAAAAAAAATATTTTGAGTTAAAAAAATCTATAGATTTTTTTAGAGATTTTTAAAAAAAATTTAAAGCTATTTATGTTTGTTTACTATCATTAAAATCATTTTTTTAAATTTGAAGCTTTTACATTTGAGTTCCTTGTATTTAGAAAAAAAATTAGATTTTGAAAAAACTACTTGAAATAGCTTTTCATTTTGAGGCTAAGAATGATTTTTTTAACAAAATGGTTTTTTTTTAAAATCTAAAACAAACACCACAAAAATAAAAATAAAAAGTTATTTTTTTAAATCAAAAAATATATTTAAAAAAAAAACCAAAACAAACGGGTCCTTAACTTAACTTCAACGCATGATTTGAGTATATGAGTGTTTATTTTTAGACGAGTTGTATACGACCTTGCTTAGAAAATAACAATATATAGATTATGACCCTCTTTAAATAAACAGTACGATTTAGAACTTATAACAAAAGATAAAATTAAATTATTTTTCTTATAAATTGTTTTTATAAGCTAATGTAAAGAGTTTATGAAAAATATTTGTATTATCTTAGAGAGTTTGTGAAAATGAGTTGAAAACAATTTATAAACACCGACGAAAAAACATGCACTAATGTGCATGTCTTTTTTTTAGGGGTCTATTTGAAGTTTTTCTACTGTAGGTATTAGAAAGATATATCAATTTTTACATATACCATTAAAAATTAAAATAAAATTATTACTTTAGAGGATTATTAATTAATAATTTAAATGCAATTACAAAAAGGAAAAAATAGTTTATATTAATGATAAAAATATACACACACTGTATATAAAGAGAATAAGAGATTTTGTATTGACTTTTTCATTATTTCAATTATATCCTTAAACAAAATTTTCTAAAATAATGTTATATTATTGGATTTTTAATAAAATAACGTTATATTATTGGTGCTATTTAAAAATATAAGAATTCATATTATATTTGTTATAGTGTTTGTGTCATTAAAAAGATAAATATGGTTTATTGGGTTTGTTATTTGTTGAAAGAATAGTTTATTGAGTTTGTTATAATTTAAAAGTCATAAACATTTAATGTCTATACTTTTAATTATAACCAAAATTTCATAGAAAAACACTATTTATAATTTACGAATATTTTCACAATACATCTTTTCATTAGGAGTAATGATATTTGTATAATAATTTGATGACAACTTTTGTGATAACTTTTTTTTATCTTCTTATTGATCAAAAACAATAGTGATAGAAAAAGAATTAATCTATCTTATCAAATATTCGCTATTTTTTAGCAAATAGAGTCGTAGTGTGTTGATTTTGGGATGAACATGTAAGTTATGCGATGAACATGTAAGTTATGCATAGAAAGCTACACTAAACATAGACCAACCTCCCTCACTACACATAAACCAAAATCTTGTGTAATCTATTCCCCCAAATGTGACCTTACTCCACACATCCTTGGAGGTTACAGTTATACCTTGATCTCAGTTTCTTTGTCTTGTTTATTTTTTTTCCATTTAATCAAAAAAAAAAAAAATGTGTTGCATGATACTAATCGACCCTTTGAATGACTGATCCATCACAATTTCCTTGTATCAGATTGTGACAAAATGTTTCATCTTTCAAATCCCACTAGTTTTTATGTGGAAGTGTTTTAACAAGCTACACCTTAAGGTGCATTTAACTACTTTTTAGTTATAGCTTGCAAAAATATTCATTCCAAAAAATAAGTGGGTGTATTCTAACAAATGCCTATAAGAGTTGCTAACGTACACCCACTTATTTTTTAAGAAGGTGTGTTTTAGCAACATTCACCTTAAGATGTATTTAACAACTTTTTAGTTATATATTTGGTAAAACACACCTTAAAAAAAACTAGTGGGTGTATCCTAGCAAACCCCATATATATATATAATTCTCTGCGCATTAACCAAAATCTAGTGTAATCTATTCCCCCAACTATTTTTGATAACTTTCTTTCTCATACTCACATAATGTTTTCCCTTCTTTTTCTATTGCTTTGATTTTTGTGTCAATACTTACTTTTCTTTATAAATGTATTGTTGTCCCAAAACTTGTCACCAAAATGATTGTTTAAATAACATATCTGGAGAGAATAATAAGAACATAAGAAATGATAAGTAGACACACAAATTTAGACACAAATACACACCATGGACAAAACAGTAATTTTCGTGTAAATTAGAAGGGGTAATTAGGTAATTCTACTCCCTTCTTCCTTTTTCCTTGCCTTTCTCTTTCTTCTCTTCCTTCTCTTCCCGAAAACCTTTTCTTTTGTCCCTGCAACGCTGCAACTGCAATTTCACCACCACACTCTTGGTTCCAACCACCACCACAACCGCCATCGTCAGTCATAACCGCCGCCGGCGTTACAGCACCCTCCATCCTCAACCGCCATCGTCCTCACCACCATCACACTGTTCGGATCTGCTCTCCCTCACACCATCCTCTTCTCCCTCGCACCGCCGACGACCGTTCATATCACCACCACAACGCCTTCCGATGAGATAACTGAGGACCGGATTTCAGATGACGGCAAACCACCAGATCTGAGATGACCGGAGGGAGATACCGGAAATCTAGTCACTTCCGCTAGGTACCTCGTCGCTGGAACATACCCACCATTACATCTAACTTACGCTGGACGGCGGCGGCTGTGGTGTTGTTCCAGTGAAAGCTTTGGAGGAAGACAAGCATGAATAGTAGAAACAAAGGTGCACAAAAATTGTCATAAAAAATTGTTCAAATATTATTTTTCTTTCGCTTTTTATGTATAAAAAGAATAGATGATTTCACGATAACTTTTCCACTTCTAATTATGTCTTTAAAATAATTTGTTTGTAAAAATGATATATTGTTATTGATGTCATTAAAAAAAGATATGATTTAATATTTGTTTTCCTACATTGTTGATGCTATTGTAAAAAATAAATATAATTTATTGTTATATGTAAGAGCAAAACATCTCTACTTATAAATTTAATCAAAATAAATTTTTTTTGACTTTTGCATCGATTTTCGACCCACCAATAGTGGACGACTAATCCAACTCGTGCGTAGAGACATGCACACTTTTTTCTTTAATTACAATCAAAATAACATAAAAACTAGTATTCATAACTTGTACACACTAACACAACAAAATGATCAAACTAACCGATAGAGAATGTTCTTCAACCCTCTAGTGTACATGGTCCTTGTTTGTACTCTAGTGTACATAATCGTGTTCGTTTGAACTCTAGTGTACATAAAAATGACAATAATTAACCAATGTTTGTTTTTAGGGGACAGTTAACTTTTGTTCGGAAATAAACTTAAATAGATTAATATAAAATGTTTTGTTTAATCAAAAGCTTTTCCCGGTAGATGTCCGTTTTACTGTTGATGAAAGTGAAAGCAGCTATTCGAACAGAAATTAAATGATTAAAGTAAGAAACTATGTACATGTAATTAGGGGTGTTTGCGGTGCGGTTTGGTTTTTGAAGATAAAATTCATCCAAACCGCAAGATAAATACGTATGCAGTTTGATTTGATTCGGTTGACGTTTAAAATAAAATCCAAATCAAACCAAACCAAACCAATGCGATTTGAATTGGATTAGTTGGTGCGGTTTTTTTAGACAGTAATTTTTTTTTTCAACATTAAAATCAAATTAAAAAGGTAAAACGCAACATATTTTCAGCAATGTTTTAAATTTCATTTAATATTACAATTTTATTTTCATCCAACATTTTTTCCAACTACGTAGGCCAAATTTAAACGCGGACAAAAAGTAATCTAATTTTATAAGAGATACAAAATACTAAAATTTGTATAATTCTCTACGAGTTCAAGTAGTATATAAATACATTTTTGAAAGAAAAAGCAAAGAAAAACTTAACAAGAGAAAAAAATACGTCAATTAAAGTTTCCATTGAGTTTTCAAATGATATATATTTAATTAGTGTTTTTTTTATGTTGCGGTTTGGTTTGGTTTGGTCCGGTTGGTAAAATCAAAACCGCAAACCGAACCAAACCATGCGATTGAGTAAAAAATTGATCCGAATACATCTAAATCAAATGCGGTTTTTTGCGGTTTCGATTTGGATTGGTTTGGTTTGCAGTTTTTCTGTTGAATTGATTCGGTTTTAAACAATTCTACTAACAGTAAAGAAGAGTACTTTCTCTTGACAAAAAAAGAAAAAGAAAAAAAGAAGAGTACTTTGTTTGCTGCAATGTGCCCCCACACAATGGTATCACATCGGGTAGCACTTGGGTGTCTTTGATTTCGGTGCCTTTCGGTACCTTTATCTCTATCTCTCTCATAACCAATAATTCTCTCTCATCAAAATAATTTATTTTAATCATTCCATCACCACTCTCTTTCTTTTAAAACACACTAAAGTCACCCAACACAAAATCACTAAAATGTCACCCTATCACACTAGTATTTAATTTTGTTTTGTCACGTCTCCATCTATCACGTCATGACCCTACCTTTCTTCATGTTTTTTATGGACAAATATTTCACAATAAAAATACGTTGATAGATTTCCGTGTTCTCTACTAAAGAAACTTCGTGCAGGTAGTGAAGAAGGAACATTGTTTGCTTGACTTGACTTTTGAGTTTTCCCAACCCTAGTTTAATTAGTGAAGAAGAAGAAGGATAAGGAGGATCCATTGCAGATGTCATGGAAAATCAACGACCCTACGAAGTGTTACTAAGCTTTGAAGGTGAGGAGGATACTTGTGGTTTCACCAATAATCTCTACAAAGCATTGACTAATAGAGGAATCCACACCTTCATCGATGACAAAGAGACGCTATCCGAAGGGAACGAAATCACACCTTTACTTGTCAAAGTTATTCAACAGTCCAAGATTGCCATTATCGTCTTCTCTGGTAACTATGCATCTTCTTCATTTTGCTTGGAAGTACTTTCCTCTATCGTTGACAACTTTCAGCTGCAGAACTCTAAATTTATTTTCCCGGTTTTTTACAACATTAATTCTTCTGATGTCGGAAAGCAAAGTGGACCTTATTATGAAACTGCATTCGTAAATCATGAGGAGATGTTGAAGGAAAATAAAGAGAAAGTGGTTAAATGGAGGAACGCTCTATCTCATGTAGCTGACTTGTACGGGTGGCATTTTGAACCTGGGTAAGGTACCCTTCATCACTAACATTGTTGCCTTTTATTTATTTTAGTTTAATTTTGGTACATGAAAGAGAAAAAGTGGAAACCCATTTAGTCATTAGTCTCCGATATAAGTTAAGTCATGTTCTGGTTCAAACAAGTATAATTTGGTTGGAAGGTTTAGGGAAGAAAGACTTACTTTTTAAAATTTAAGTGAACTATAAAGTTTTTTTTTTAAGTACTACACAATTTTCTTCCCAAATAAACTTTAAAATTCAATTTTCAATGGACACTACAAATTATAAATTTTCATTAATATCGGCTATTTTCTTAATTTCATGGAAAAACCTCTTTTTTTTTTAATTTTTTTTTAAAAGGCCAAAAATAAATATATTACGACAAAGGTAAAATTGTTTCAGCACAAGGTGTATGAAACCAACCCACCAAGATCACAGAAACAAACAACCAGTCACAGTTTACTGTACAAACAGATAAAAGAAAAACAGGAAGCACTAAATAATAGCAGAAAACACAAATTAGGATTAAGCCTCAAAAATTGGTAATTAAAATCGAAAGTAACATATTTCAACTTTAACCACCAAAAGAGCTGAAGCTTGAACCTTTCACAGAGTGCCTGAATGATTTCCTCTTTGTTTTGAAAGATGCGTTGATTTCGCTTTTTCCAAATAACCCAAACAATGGTGATCCAAATAATATTAAGAGAATAACGAACTTTAGTCGAGAATCCCCCTAACCCACCAAATTGAAGAAGACGAGTCATTAAATTGCCATGAAAAATCATAGAGAAACCGAGCCAAGTGCCAATAAGTTCCCAAATTCTACCATAAAAGTCACATTTAACAAATAAATGATCCCTGTCCGCGTTTGATCCACAATTTTCCGAACAGGCCTTGCTCGCCAACCGCTAAGACCCTCCTTTTGAATAAATTGTCCTTATCATGAGATCAAATAAATAACATTTTTTTATCATTTCCTCAAAAAAAATTATCATAGACACTCAACACAAGATTTTTACAGTGTTAACAACATTATAAAAATGTACTATATATTATATAAAAGACCCGGAACTTTTAAAGTTGTGCAATTTTTTTTATGAGATCTAAAGTTGTTCATTTGATCCTGCGGCAACCCAAATAGAAAATTTCTCAAAAGGCCAAAAATAACAACTACAAATTACAATCTCAAACTAAATTAAGCTAAAGAGGAATAATAATCAACAACGAAATAGAAACAAAAATCAAAATCTGGCTGGTAGGCATATTCAACAACAAATCAAGATTATATTAAAATTTCTTATTATTAGTCCCCAAATTTTCGAAGAAAAAAAAAAGATTTCACAACAGAAAGAGGTGACCGAAAACTTCTTTGCGCTGGTGTGTGATAGCTCTTGGGCAAAGATACCCATTATTGACAACAACTAACGTCCCACATCCGATAGATAAGACTCTTGATAAAAGTTTATAAAGAGTAAGCATTCCTTACTTTTTTTTTTATAAAGTATTCCTCACCTTATGAACCGATTTTGTAAGGATGAGTTAGACTCAAATTTCAACATGGTATACTAGAACAGAAATGTAGTGAGGTTGGGGTAACACAAATTCACATGGTGGGTGAATGTGGAAAGAGAGAGAAGGGTGGTGGAAGAAACGATGGATGAGTAAGGTTGGAGACAAAGTGAGAAAAGATATGATGAATGTAATTAAGGGTTGCATTTTATAAGAAAAATACATATTACTATTTTAACATATCTTGCCTTTTCTTAAAATTTAAAAACACATTTCGTAAAAAAAATAAAAAATTAGGGTTAATTGGTCAAATTGATCCTGGAATATATAATGTTTAAAAAATGACCCTGTAAAATAAAAAACTTATATTCTAACCTTGTAATTTGATATTTTCTTATTTTTTACCCAATAATATACGCGTAGTTCAAAAAAGTGACATAGAGATTGAATTCCTTCTTGATTTTTTTTTCCAGGCATGTTTAGGATGTTAATATATGGCTTAGGGATGGATTAATTATGAATTTTTATTTCCCATAATTATGAATTTCTTAAACAATTTATAATTAATTTGTCTCTCTTTTAAAAACTCCAAATCTTCATTGTGAAGGTTCTTATTATATTCTAACCATGTCTCAATAATTAGGGAACGACATTTGACTTGTGAGTATATGCTTGCTAGGAAGAAAATTAAAATTTTGCATGTTTTGGTTGAAAAATAAAATTAAAATAAATTGAAACTTTTTCGGAATGCTATGAAACTTTGCATATCATTTTTATAGATGTCTCTTCAAACAATGAACTCAAAATTCAATTTAAAGGTCGAGACTTCCGTTGTTTTGTTTTTTGAGTTTTTACCGCTTTAAAAAAAACATAATTAATTTGTTGCTTGTCAAAAATTTCTAATTTTTTTGTGTAAATCCATATTTTATTTTTCTTAGCATGCCTCTAAAAAATCATGAAAAAATTCAATCGCCGATTTTTTGGACTTCATGTATATTACAATGTCATATTTAATAAGAATCTCGAATTACATGGTCAGAATATATGTTTTTTTTATTTTAGATGGTAATTTTGCAGACTTCACGTATATTACATGGTCAATTTCAATAATTAACCAAAAAAAATTAAAAACAGATTTTATTTTGTTGTGCATTTTTTTTTTTTGAAAGAATATTGTTGTGCATTTAACATCAGTTTTTGTTATTGGATATTTTAGGAACCTATTTAATTTAAAAAGAAAAAAAGAATTGTAATAAGCATGAAATCGTGGAAACAACTACATTTAGTTTGACCTTACCTCTTTGGTTTAGCAGGGATGATGAATTTGAGTTTATCCACAAGATTGTGGAAGAGGTCTTCATGAAGGTTGTTCCTTTTTATTATCTCGGAAGAGATTATTATATTGGATCGGATTCTCGATTGAGAGAAGTGTATCATCAGTATTTGGAGTTGAAATCTCATGAAGTCCTTATGGTCGGGATTTATGGGATGGGAGGACTAGGGAAAACAACACTTGCTGAAGCTGTTTATAGTATGATTTCAGAGCGATTTGAAGCTTCATGTTTTCTTTACAATGTTAGAGAAGGTTCAAGTAGACATGGAATTGGATTAGTCAACCTCCAAAATATGCTTCTTTCTAAACTGACTGGATTGAAAGATAAAGCAAATGCTTCACCAAAAGAAAGTTCTTTGTGTTCATAGGACATTACCTGTTGCTTCATAGGATATAAATTGACATATGTCGAGAATATTCTTTGTGTTCATTACGGTCACGACATAAAAAATCAAATTGAAGTGTTGATTGAGAAGTCTCATAAATATCAGTTTAGATGGTAAGGTGACAACACATCCCTTGATAGAGAGCATGGGGAAAGAAATTGTTCGTATGGAATCAACAAAACATCCTGGGATACGTAGTAGATTATGGTTCTCTGAAGATATATTTGATGTCTTGGAAAATAATACGGTATGATTGTTATAGGTGGTTCATATTTTATCTCCATCATTTATTGATCTCTTTTCTCACTCTTATACTCTCTCATAATTGTTTTTACCTTTTATAATAACTAAATCTTCTCGTAATATCATTGTTGAAGTCATACATGTACATGCATTGTGTTGATTTGTGTTTTTCTTTTTTTTTTTGTATA
>Ga0228710_1003030_pt1 | contig 26733 bp, 14 predicted proteins | sample MedpolnodulmetaG_FD_177995 | JGI IMG/M metagenome (GOLD analysis project Ga0228710, IMG submission 177995) | Root nodule microbial communities from Medicago polymorpha collected in Santa Monica, California, United States - pink nodules | ecosystem: Host-associated > Plants > Roots > Nodule... | reverse complement strand
TTTTTTTTTTGTTCCCCCCCCCCCCCCCAACTCTGCACTTCATGCAATGCGAATTGATCCTCTTTTTCTACTTGTAATAAATAATTTATTGTACCAAAAGTAAAAAGAAATTTATTCCATAATAACCATTCAAGTGCTAAGTTATATCCCCCTAAAAAAAATGCTAATTATATTTCTCCAATCCCCTACCATCTCCCATATTTAATTTCCTCATATTTAATTTCCTTTCGTTTATGGCCAATTAAATCCTTTACGTGATACTGTTAGCAAGATGCTGTCATGCAGACATACTGTGTATACGTGGACATACATCATATGATTCGCGGTGTTTCTAGAAGAATATTTCTCCCCAAACCAAAAAATAGATTCTTATACTAATTTGGAACACAAAGTACAAATTTACACATACTAGTATGCATGAACGAGGCAAATTGAAAAGTGAATAAGAGATGGAATTAATTCATATGCACTTGTTACCTAAAAAAAAAAATCATATGCACTTATGTGCAATTTTTTTTGAGCCCTTATACATATACCACTTTAGGTGGCATACACCTTTCAACACCCACATACAATTGCGACACGTGGCAAAAACATTGAAAGAAGAGATGAGAGGATGTGATGATGTGATGTGAAATTACTAAACTATCCCTGACACATGAGTGTGTACATGAAAGGTGTATGAAAAAAGATGTCTATCTATCTTTTTCCAATTTTTTAATACTGTTTTAACGAGGGATTATGTCCGGAAGTAGACATTTTCTTTTGAAGTCTCCTAAGTTTAAGGTCTTGCTTAAGCGTTTTGTTGCACTTGCTCCCTTCTATCCGTCAGATTTAACCTGTGATGATTAATTTTTTTATTTTTAATTAAAAATCATACAAATAATGACTTGTGATTGATATTTGACAATGTAATTTTTTTTTGCACTATATGGGTGATAATTAAGAATTAAGAACGTCCCTTTCTCCCAACACAGCCTTGTTGAGTTGCTGTCTCCAAAATGAATCTTAATTTATTTAGCCTAGGACTCTTCCTAATTGGTGGATCCCACATTAGCTGTATTCACATAAAAACATCACTCTAGAGTATAATCTCCACTCCTCCCCCATATATATAATGTAACGATGATACGAGTATATAATGTAATAAAATAATTCCCGAATCGTTAAACAATATCTGATCCTTACTCCTCACACCTCCATCATTATATATATCACATTACATACCCTATTATATATCCGAGCCATAGCTAGCTAGCTAGCAAGGTTTTGCAAAAACACAAACACACGTACGTACACTTTTCTTCTTCATCATCTTCATCTTAATAATTGTTTTTGTGTTGAAGAATAAATATATATGTCAGGGGTTTGGGTATTTAAGAACGGGGTGGTGAGGCTAGTAGAGAACCCTGGAGGTGAGGGAGGTGAGAGTAGTAGTGGAAGAAGTAGAAAGGTGCTTGTTTACACACCAACAAATGAAGTTATCACTTCCTATTCTGTGCTAGAACGCAAGCTACAATCACTTGGTTGGGAACGTTATTATGATGACCCTGATCATCTGCTTCAGTTCCATAAACGTTCCACTGTGTACCTCATTTCTCTTCCAAAGGACTTCAACAAGCTCAAGCCCATGCACATGTATGACATTGTCGTCAAGAACAAGAACTATTTCCATGTTAGGGACACGTCGTAGATTTTGGTCATATATCTATAGGTAACAATAAGATAGGGTCTGATTGGTGTGGTTGGTGAGGATTTTGTGTCTTTAATCTGTGTGCTTTATGCTGCTGTAAATTTCTTTAGTCACTCTGTAAGAAATATTTAGTGTATATATTTGTGTGCAAATATTCACATCGTACGTTTCTAATTTTAATGTAAGAAATATTTGGTGTATATATTTGTATGCAAACATTCACAACGTACGTTTCTAATTTTGATTTTCTCAAAAAAAATTACTACCATATTTAAATTTTATATTTATACTTTCTTTAAATAATAAAATACTGATCCTCTTCAAATTTTAAAATGCAATATAGTTATTTCTTTATCAAAATAACAATAATTATTTTACATGATATGTTAATTAATAAGAGCAATAATTACAGTAAATGATAAACTTGACAAATAATATCAATTGTTAAAAAATCTAATACTACTGACCAAATAATTTTATTCTTAAAAAAAACAAATAATTTTATTGTTTTAAATTGTGATTATTAATGGTATATATGGCTGTTCGAAAAAATGAATTTCAATTAGAATTTTTTCTTTAGAAATTTGGATTTATTTGTAAAAGTAATTGTCATAGTTGAGTTTGGCCTTTAAAAAGTAAAGATTTTTGTTATTTTTTGTAATAAAAATATAGGTGAATGTTTTTATTTACTAATTAATATTACTCAAATTTGTATGATTTAGCAGTTTGAGAAGGTAATTGTATGAATCATTATCATATCATATAACCTATCAATTAAAAATGAGTCAGCACACAAAAGAAAAAATATACCACTCTCACACAATTCATGCTCCAACAATTTACTTTTTAATGTTTGCTCAAAATTAAAGAACGTTTCCGCAGGTCGTAGCACATTAACATTATTAGAAGACCTTATTAGTTTTTATTTTTTTAAAGACTTAGGGAGCATTAGTTTTTTTTTTTTAAGTAACTTAGGAGCATTAGTTGAAATGTATATTACTAGAAACTAAACACATTATATATACATTAATATAATTGTTTATGTTTTTCTCAGTATAAGCTTGTTGTCTTTGATGTAAATATATATAATGAAGTTTTGCTAAATCTATAAACACACAATCATTCTATGCAGTTTGCTGAAGTTTAAAAGATTTCAGATTATATAATTTGAAATAGAAAGTAAATTTTTTAGTTTTTTTTAAAAAGTAGAACGTGTGGGAAGAACTATGATGAAAAAAGAAGAGCAGTGTTAAATACAACAACAACTTTTGTCACGAAGTAGCAGCGAAATTGAAATCAGCCAATTATATTTTGTGTTGTAGCGGAAAACATGGGGGCAATTGATTTATAATTGTGGCACCTAATTACTTTCTGCCATCGTGATCAATTAGTCGGGATAAATATCATTTCCCAAAAAGAAACAGTCCAAAGTTAAATAACGTACGTAGCTTGATAAAAGTAGCATAAGCCCGTTTCATCTTAAATGGGCTATTTTTTTTGGTAAAATTTCTTTTTTTTTTGGTAAAATATCTTTAATGGGCTTATGATGCTACGTCTAATGTACTTCTTTCACCTCTCACATGTATTTGAAAGTTGCTCTTAAGATACCTAACAAACATCAAACTGTAATTAACTAGTGTTTGAAACATTTTTTACATCGCTTGAATTGATTTAATAGTGAATTACCGTTCGATTGGTGCTTTGTGAGAAATTACGTAATTATTTTCTAAACATACATTAAAAAAATCACAGTTTTTTCTTCGTCTAAATGTAAAGTTTTGGATAAAACACTTTTTTTTTTTGCTATTCAAAATATAAATGTAGAATCATTTACGATATATTTCTAGCTTCAAATGTAACATGAAACTTAACATTGATATCTTGGTTGACTTATAACTAATTTACTTAAAAAAGCTAGTATTTTTTTTTTGACAATTAAAAAAAAGAAAAAACTAATGACTTATTACCTAAAAAACAAGTGGGATTTGATCCGTGAAGATAATAATAATGAAAGGGTTATGTAGATAATCTCATAACCTTTTTAATTTTCTTAAACAAAGGTTATACTAACGTACTCTTGAAACATTTACTACGAAAACCAAAAGTAATAAGCTTGTATTAAATTCAACAATTTTTTAATTTTTAAAAAGTTAAATTTACCATATTTTAATACAATATTTTATTGTTGCTATTTTAACTAATCCGTAACAACGCTCTTTAACATTTCCTTTTAAAAAATTGAGAAAATTCATATCCAAACAATCCTATTTTAAATGAGAATCAACCTCCAAAATGATGCTATTTTAAAAGATACTAGTTATGTATTTTAGGATTTAAATCTTCGGACAACCTACTCTTTCCGGTTGTCTCTGCTGTTTCATTCTCGATCAATGAATCAACAGTATAGATATAACAAAAAAATTAATTAAATTAACCCCCTTCAATTAATACATTTATTCTCGACCGGTTGATTTAATCCATTGACCCAGAATAAGACAGCCAGAGGGTTTTGGCTGCCGAGGATTCCCTACACCGACAATCATGTACGGTCATAAATCAAACCCCCGTTCAATTAATAGAACTGGTAAATGCCCTAAATGGTAATCACATTTCTCGCTCCTCTTTTCATTACATCATTTTCGTTACGGTAACAAAAAAAATACCCACCGTCATTAGAACAAAAAATAAAAAAAGAAACAAAGCTTCAAACACCATTTTCTTATGTTATCATTCATCACATTCTCTTCCAATGGCACCATCAAAACCACACATCTACATCTACATCTACATCTCTATCATCACTATCTTCCTCCTCTTGAATCCAACCAAATCCGAAGAAATTAAAAACCTTAAATCAACAACAACAACACAAAATGATTGCGAACAACGTTGGATCCACATAAGAAAACTACCACCAAAATTCAACCTAGATCTACTCTCAAATTGTTCAGAATACACATTCCTAGACGATTTATGTCCTTACTTAGCAAACCACGGTTTAGGCCAAAAAACCCATAACCGTTCCCATAGTTGGTACCGAACCGACCCATCCATGCTTGAACTCATTTTCCATCGCCGTATGTTAGAATATCCATGCTTAACGGAAGATCCTAAAACCGCTAACGCCGTTTATCTTCCTTACTACGCTGCCTTTGATTCTCTCCGTTATCTTTACGGTCCTGAATATAACTCTAGTGAACAACACGGTGTTCATCTTTTTCATTTTCTGACCAAAGAAAATCACCCTGAAATATGGAACCGTCATTCGGGTCATGATCATTTTCTTGTCATGGCCCGACCCGCTTTGGATTTCTCTCAGCCGTTGGATAATGATCCTCATCTTTGGGGAACTTCGTTTCTTGAATTACCACAGTTTTTTAATGTAACTGCTTTAACTTTGGAATCTCGTGCTTGGCCTTGGCAAGAACACGCTGTTCCTTATCCAACGTCGTTTCATCCACCGAATTTAGCGTTGTTGGATTCGTGGATTCAGCGTGTTCGTCGTTCCAAGAGATCTTCTCTTGCTCTTTTTGCAGGTGGTGGTGGTTTTTCGGCTACGCCGAATATCCGTCGGAGTATAAGAATAGAATGTGATAATGATAACAATAGTAGTAATGTGAATGGGAATTCGTTTGGTTATGAAAAGCTTTGTGAAACTGTTGATTGTTCTAATGGTGTTTGTGAGCATGATCCAATTAGGTTTATGAAACCAATGTTAGGTGCAAATTTCTGTTTACAACCACCAGGGGATACTCCTACGCGTAAATCGACATTTGACACGATTCTTGCAGGTTGTATACCTGTGTTTTTCGAGGATTTGTCTGCGAAATCGCAGTATTCATGGCATTTACCGGAGAATGAATTTGAGGGGTTTTCTGTTACCATACCTAAGGAAGATGTTGTGTTTAAGGGGTTGAAGATTTTTGATGTGTTGCAGAGAATACCTAGAGCTAGGGTTAGGAGAATGAGGGAGAAAGTCTTGGAGTTGATTCCTAGAGTTGTTTATAGGAAGCATAATAGTTCTCCTGGTTTGAGAAATAAGAAGGATGCATTTGATTTGACAATTGATGGTACTTTGGATAAGATTCGATCTAGGCTTCATGAACTTGATTTGGTTTTGTAATTAAATTATTTCCTTTTGTTGTTTTAGGTCCATAATCAAGCAATTAGCCAAATAGCCAATAGAATTTGTACTTTCCTTTACTAAGCTTTGTTTCTGACAATAATCAATAGATAGATCTTGATATTAGAGTAAAGTTTTCCATGTCCATTTAATTATTTTTCCTTAAACATGCCATCAAAAAGGAAGGCAGAGCAATTGCACTAGCCCTTTTCCCTTCTGCCAATTTTTTTTTTTTGGATCTGGACTGCATGCAGTCAAAAGATCTATGACCGTCCCACAGTCGGAAGATTGGACGATTCATATTTTAAACTTAATCGAACGATCACAGATCTTCCAGGATTGCATGCAGTTTTGAATATATGCAATCCGGTTATGTTTATGGTTGATCCTCATCATATTTTGGAGATTAGCCACTTGTAGTTTGCAGTCTTTAAATTATAGTTATAGTTATGGTTTTCTGATACATTTATTTGTTGGTTGCTCAATTTATATTCTAGATTTAATTTACCACTCCAATATCACGTGTTTATTCATACAAAAATGCTAGCTAGAATGCAACAGATCACCAAATTGTGACCAACATCCAGTTCATAACAGGTTAACGTTATGCTGATAATATGTTGTAATCTTTGCCTTGATGTATGGTATTACAACGGATGAGAATGTTCCACAAACCAATCATACATTTTGATTATATCTTTCTGCTTGATACATGGCATCATAATTATCAGGGATTGAGTTATTAATTCCGGTTTATCGTGGTTCTTTTAATTCTGAACAGAAAATTCATCCTAGCAGAAAGTTGAAACGACGAAGATAAGGCATCCTCTTGTAGTTTCATGTCATTTATCTTTGAAAATTGTTGTTTACACTTCACACATGGCTAAGAAACAACAATAATTGACAAAATTAACCCCGAATTCCATTGGTATCGGTAGTTAACTACCGATGAGGTTATTTTGGTATTTTAGTGGTGCTTCCTAGCATCCTTTGGTGTGGAGACATCATTCTTCTTTATCTTTTGGTGTATTTTAGCAGTTGAACCTTATGGACACAAATTCAGCTTTGGGAGTTGAATTCTGCTCTTTACCCAATTGTTTTTGCTCATTCCCAAATGAAATGACTAAAATGCCTCTACGTGAGTTAACTCACGCTAGTGTTAATTTACAAATACTGCAGCGTGAGTTAAGTCACGTTTTCATAATATGCAATTTTTTTCCAAATTTATTTAACAGAAATGCTAAATGTTACGGGAAATCTATTGACGAAAAACAACGGAAAGGTGTTGGCTAATTAATTCACCTCACTAACCCTCATGTTTTCCACCAAAAGTGGAGTTATACTCTTTCCTACTGTTGACACGTATTCATCCGTATGTTTTCGTCTCTCAACCTTCCGTAATGAATAGCACTCCTCTTTATTTAAATGGTAATATAAATAATATAAATGCTAATAATATAAATGGTAATATAAATTCTCAACAATTACATAATAAAACCTCATTTTATTAATACTTTGATACAATTACATAATACATAATTTGATATGTTTTATTAGAATAAAGTAAATATGTTTCTTTGAGGTAAAAATAGACCAACTTAGGGGTAACAGGGGATCAATGTTGGTGGTAAAAGAGATCAATCATCTTGGGATAAAAAGACATCATCTCTTCGGGGTAAATGTAAATGTGGTTTTTTTATATCCTAAGAAAGAGGCTTTTAACCCACGGTAAAAAGTTTTTGGGATAAAAAGAAGCAGATTTACTTTTACCCCAAGGGTTGACCTCTTTGTCCCCCAAATCGATTGGTCTATTTTACTCCCTCCCTTGACCCTTTTTACCCCTAAGTTGGCCCCAAAAAAGCTATAAAAAAAAAACAAAAACTATAAAGGTGAAAGAGTGAGGAGGAGAAGAGAAGGTATGGTGTGAGGAAATAGTGAGTTTTGGAGGAGTATTTATAGGGAGAAATGGATACCATAGGTTTTATTAGTACTAAATGCAGTCAAAATAGTAGAAAAACGTGTAAAAATGAGTTAAAATGAAGGTGGAATAACTGACCAACTTCAAAAAAACGTGTTCTTGAACACATACCACGGGCCAACCTAGCGTGAGTTAAGTCACGCCAGTGTTAACCTGGGCGTGAGTTAAGTCACGCTACTATGGCTGGTTGTTCATGCTTTGTAAATGATTTTTACACGCTTTTGTTAATTTTTGCATTTGTTTTATGATTGCGTATTTAATTAATAAATTCTAATAAAGTAAATAAATAAATTAGAATAAACTCAGGGTGAATTCAAATAAAAATTGCGTATTGAATAAATTCGAATAAAGTTACGTCTTAAAAAAATCGAAAAAAAACCTAATTAAACTCAGCGTGAACTCGAATAAAAGTTAGGTTTAAATGCACTATTCTCCCCTTATGTTTCAAAAAGTTGTGATTTTTTCCCCCTTTAAAAAAATGGATATCTTGACCCCCTAACTTTTGGACCTCTTTTGATTAGTTGATTTTATGTCAATTTCTCAGTCTCTGATGGTGTAAACTGACATGAGGGTAGAAGGATACTGATAAGTGGAGTCCAAACTTGCATGGTGTCCAAACTGGCATGATAAGTGGAATCCAAACTGATAAGTGGATCCTTCTTTAGGGGGGCTAAAAATTATACCATGTCAGTTTGAACTCCACTTATCAGCATCCTTCTATCCCCATGCCAGTTTACACCATCAGAGACTGAGAAATTGTCATAATCTCCATCAAAATCACCTAATCAAAAGAGGGCCAAAAGTTAGGGGGTCAAAATATCCATTTTTTTAAAGGGGGTCAAAATCGCAACTTTTTGAAACATAGGGGTGAAAAGTGCATTTAAGCCTAAAAGTTACATTACATTACATAAACAACATGTATATCAACTATATATGTTATTACATTACATTACATTTGGAAATGCACCTTCCAACTACAACAATTATCTTACCTCTGAATGGGGTAAATTCAAACTTGCTAAACAACAACTATCAAGCATTCATCCGGAAGTTTTATTGTTTCATTCAAAAGATTAAATTCTTGTTAGTTTGATTTAGATGATGGTATTCAAGTGCCAAAAGAATGAGGTTCAGTCCTTGACACTTCGATACCTTCATCTAAACCAAACTAACATGAATTTAATCTTTTAAATGAAACAATAACACTTCCGTGAGAATGCTTGGGACAGACGTTTAACAAGTTTGAATTACCTCATTCAGAGGAAGACAATTGTTGTAGTCGGAAGGTGCATTTCCTACCTAATCACGATCTTCTGGCGGAATCAAACTTTTGATGATATCTTCAGCTGATCTCAGCAACGTTACACGCATATCGATCCACTGGAACATGTTGTGCTCGCAAAACATGCTCGTCACGTTTTCGTCATTCGTTAATTCCACCCAACTGAATGATACTCTCCCCTTGTCGAGCGTTCGACGTTTATACTGAACGTATTTCACCCTCCTTGTGTTTCTAGGGTTGACTCCTTGGTAGAATTCATTCAGTTCATCTTTGAGACCTCTTAATGTTACACCAAGACACCAAACCTTCAACCTCTGAGGTTCTCCGCCTTTGAATTATGCATGAACGTCGATCCACCCGACCATTGTTTCAAATCTACACAATAAGGAATTAAAAATAATCAATGAAAAACTCATTCAAACATTTCATCAAAAACTTGGAGTGCAAATTATACATAAACCCTAAAAATGATAACTACAACATAACATACAAACATCATAACAATTAAGCATTATAAGTCATTTACATGTAACATTGTATCATTTCTTGCAAAAAAAAATAAAAATTTTAACAAAACACTAAACCTAAAAAATTCTAGTTTAACTGAAAAAATCTATCATACCAACATAATTTAAGTGAGAACTTACTTGTTCTTGTTATTGGAGTGTTGTTTGATTTGAAGTCGAAGGAATTTCGAAGTTAGGTAATTTGAGAGAGATTTGAGATTGCAAATGAGGAAATGAGGTTCTGCCTGAACTTATAACAACGCGCAGCGTGACTTAACTCACGCTGCGTGAGTTAACTCACGTAGGAACTTTTTGGTCATTTCACTTAGGAATGAGGAAAAACGTTTGGGTAAAGAGCAGAATTCTTGGGAGTTGGATTGGCTCTAGCTATTTCTCTATCGGAGGTCTACAATTCTACTCCAAAACTTCTTTCTCCCTCTCCAACCTGCGCCAAATTAAGGATCCTAATCCCCATCCTCAAGTATCTTAATATCTAATTGCTGATGATATATCTTGTTCATATCTAAGTCTCTAAACTATTTATTACATTCGAAGTGAAAATTTAGCATTTCATTACATAAATTAGCTTTAATAAGAGATAAAAGGTGTTTTATAAGTGGTAGAAAATTTGAGTCTATAAGTTCGTATTTGAGCATAGCGTTTATAAGGTGTTTTTTTACTTACATAGTTTGAGACTCGACAATTAATTTGATGAACTCGATTCATGAACTAAATAAAATAAACTTGAGCAAAAATTGAGTTTGTTAATTAAGTAAGTTGAACTTGAGTTATACATATTTCGACTCATTTAATTAAAATGTTGATCAATTATATATTTGAAAGATTCAAGATCTGTTGATACTTAGTTAAACTTAACATACTTACACATTTAAGAACTCTTTTTAAAGGGCAAATGAAATCAATTCAACATTGAATTGAAAATTTACAGATGCATTCAACGTCTCGATTGATTTACTTATGCATTCAATATCTAGATTGATTCACATCGTCTTTTTCAAAGAATTATTGAAGATGTAAGTATGATATTAAGTGTCATCCAATCCTCTCATTACACACACACTTTAGTTTTTGAGAAATGATTTTGTATAACTACTTTTTAACAATTTTCTTTCTCATATTCACATTATGTTTTTACTTTCTCTCTCTATTGTTTTGATTTTTGAGTCAATAACTCTTTTTCTTTGTAAAATTATAGTTGTTTCAAAAGTTGTCAATCAAATAACTGTTCAAAGTACAAATTTCCTTTCATATGTTGGTTCAATTTTCCCCCCTGGAACGACGATATAATTAATAATTATTTAAGGGAAATAATTAAAGCATAAATATGACACTTATCTTCTTTATCTAAAAGCATAGAAATTCGTTCATAGATTGATTTGTGTAAAATTAAACTTAGGTTAGGAGAAAAAATCAATGAATGAATAGATGTAAATTTTATAGGGACTAAAAGTTGAAGTAATTTTTTAGATGGATTAAAACGAAAAGTTGATATATTTATAAAAACCAAAAACATATTTTAACTAACTTAATAAAACCTCCTTTGCTAACTATTGTTATTAAAAAAAGGGTTAAATATGTTTTTGGTCCCTATAAATATACCAACTTTTCGTTTTAGTCCCTCTAAAATTTCCCTTCAACTTTTAGTCCCTATAAAATTTTCAATCACTACTTTTGATCCCTATTTTTAAGTTAATTTTTGTATATTTTAATGAAATTGTGCAGAAATGTGTAGAATATTGTAAAATAATATTCCCAAAAAAAATTAGAATTTTTTAACAAAACATAAATTAAATATGAATTTTTAACCGTAAAAAATATAAAAATTCATATTAAATTCAGGTTTTGTTAAAAAATTCTAAAATTTTTTAGGAGAGATTCTCATAATATTATGAATTTTTCTACAAAATTTTATTCAAAAATATGAATTTTACATATGAGTTTACTTTAAAGGATGGACCGAAAGTGAAGATGAAAGAAATTTTAGAGACCAAAAGCTGAAGAATTTTTTTAGAGGGACTAAAACGAAAAGTTAACATATTTATAAGGAACAAAAACATATTTAACCCTTAAAAAAATGTCATAAATGACCGGGTTTAATAATGTTGTGTTTTCTATGGACTCAAAATGGTAATAGATGCTTTTAATTCTTCTTTACACAATAATAATGAGGTAGGTACTTGTACCAAAAAAAAATAAAAATAATGAGGTAGGTACTAGTATTTTTTTTGACCAAAAGCATCATCCAAACCCAAACGTACCTGTAAAGACTAATTTCGATGGATGTGAGATTCATTTAAGATGTTGATTTCTTCCAATAATTTTTTTTCATACGCATCGATCATAATTGAAACTTTAAACCAAGTGATTAAGGGGTATAACAAGTACACCGTCCAGTCACTATTATAAACAAAAATCAACATTTTAGATTCATTCATTAAATTATGTATATGGTCTTTATTGTAGACCACATACATGATTTAATAAATGAATCTAAAATATTGATTTTTGCTTATAATAGTGATCGGATGGTGTATCTACAACTCATGTCACTCAACATTGTTGAGTGAGGTGCTATTAATGTTAAATGCAGAACTCTTTTGTCTTCTGTTTGTCACATGTTTTTTTAAGAGAGCTAGACTAATACTCCAATGCCGCATCTCATATTTATTTTGACATTCCAATATGTATTGATAGTTGTTTTTAAATTAAATGATGAACTATTTTATTACTATCAAAAAACAAAATAATTATTTTAAATATTACACTAAATATAAAACAGTTTTTTTTACTGAAAATATTAAAAGTATATGAAAAGTTAGACATTTAATTTGAAATTAATGTTGATGACTGGTTGCTTGTGAGTGACGTCTAGGTCGGGGTAGTTCTAGAGGTCATTAATAACCCATGGAGATACTGCTAATTCATTTAACAAGTCGCTCAAGTGAGTCATGACTCATGACCTAAGTTCTTTCACCATTTAATGAATATTGTTCGTGATCAAGTTTGCCTTGTCAGTAGGTTGAGCAAACTTCATTTTACAATAACTGATTTATGGCTTTGCTTTGTCACATTTCTGGTTGTACGTTAGCCTTTGCTCTGACCTCTGGAGAAATCTTGATGGCTAGTCAATTTTTTTTTAAGGGAGATTGCTAGTTTATTTTGTTGACCAGAATAACTACGTACCATAGTATGATCTTAGTGATACACATTGAAAAGGTGCAATTCTTGTCGAGGCATTATATAAAAGTAGAGCTCTATCTTCATATTAATTTAAGAACAAATCCTCGCTTGTATATACCAAAAACCTTGTAAGAATAGATTATATGATAAATAAATTATATGAAATCTTTTTGTTTTACCTTTAGTTGCGTGTTTCCCTCTTTCATTTTTTCAATTTTCTAGGGTTTTCTCGTCCCCATCTCGTCGTAGAGGTTGTCCACCATGGTCCACCACAATTGGTTGTGGCCACAACTTTCCTTACGGTTACAAGTGAAACCACTTTGCATTGTGAATTTTCACAAATCTTCGCGATGTATAACACTGCTCTAATAATTAAGAGTATAAAAGAATAAAGTTTTTTTTTAGGGATAAAAGAATAAAGTTATACTTTACTAAATTGTAAAACAATATTTCCTCTTAAAAGAAATTGTAAAACAATATTTAAATTTGATTTCTTTTTTAGTAAAATAAAACGATTTTCTAGTGTAAATTATCACACGACAATGCCAACATGTAAACTTTTTATATAGCATACTTATATTATGCATTGTTTTTACCAACTGATCTATATAGCTGAAACAATTTCTAGTTGGATAAGATATTTTACACACTAGATTTTATTGCAGTCACCCCTTCCATAAATAAACAATGGGTAATGTTAACTTGTGCCCTTAGGGCATAAGTTAATGAGTTTAAAATGAAAATTAAAAATAAATTTTATATTAAAAGTATAATTTTTGCAACTTTTAAGATATTGAATGCACACGTTTTAAGAAAAACCTTTTACATCTGCCTTCTTAACTTATGCCCCAAGGGCACAAGTTAATATTTCCCATAAATAATATACCTAGGTAGATTAGTCTTTTTATTTACTGGACAGTAGATGATCCGAAGTGGGTAAAATGATGAGATTTATTTTCAAAATTGGAAATATTTAAGACACTCTTTTTGTTCTGCTGAACGGCGATGTAGCTTAGGCATATGTTTTCCATCAGCTTTGGCGCTTTTACTTTGTCGTATGTTATTTCTTGGTTCGATTTTGAGCTCCTCCCAGAGAAAAGGATAAAACGGGGTGTTCATAATTTCTTGTCAATTTAAAGCATGGCTTGCTTGCTATACTAATTTGAAATGTTATGCTCAAAACAAACCAGCAACAACCGGTCAATCCTCCGCGACCACAAGAGAGACGTCACATTTCCATCCAAAATGACATTACTATATGAATAACCTCTCTTATATATATAACACTTTGCTTATTCGTAAACGATATGAAACTTAACCATTCACAATTAAAATCCAACCTATTAAAAATGAAAATGCTAACAAATGTCATTATGAGACTTTAAGAAGCTCAAACTAAAAATTTATCTTAGAGTTTACCTATTCAACATATTGAAATATTAAAAAACAACTTTTTTACATAAAATTTAACAATTGTTTCTTTTTTTGAATTCTTAACAAGCGACATTAGCGCACATGCTATCATGACATTGTTAAATAATAAATAAGAAATGTACCCAAGAAAAGGAGGATAAGTGAACAAATACAATATGTCAAAACCCAGAAAATTTGGTTACATTTGTTTGTTCAAGCAAAGTACATTTTGCGTGCTTTCTCAAGGTAAAGTGGGAAAACACAACTAGTAATAGTATCCCCGTGTAACATGCATAAAGCCCATAATAATAATGAAATTTTGAAATGAAGAACCAAAAAGTTACTGTTACCAATGTGTCTCAATGAATTTAATAATTACATTGATGCAGTAAATAATGTTTCCGAGAAGTGTAATGCTAGTACTTAATTTGCTTCTATCACAGAAACAAAAGCTTAGAACATCAGCAAAGGACAAAAAAAATAAGATAGGATATATATATATAAAGAAATGCATGATATCATAAGTGAGCGAGTAATGAGTTCCACTGTGTAGTAGCTTTAAAAAAAGGAAAATAAAATAGGTATTGCCCGTTTTACACAATTATAAAAAGTAAAAATAAAAAAGTGAAATGAGAGAGTAGAATGAATGAGTGATATTGAAGGGGCAGAGGAAAACAGCAGAAGGAGCAGTGTGTTCTTGGGTCATTGTCACATTATACTACTTTGGTACCCATCTTGGCTTGTTGCCTTTGTTTTCTTGGCATTTTCCTCTTCTCACTTTCATTTTGATTTCAAGTTTCCAATTCCCTCTCACTCTCCCAACCACTTCTCTCTAATGGATACTACCTCACAACCTTTGAAGTACCAGGTATCTATCTTCCTTAACTCAAGTTACTTCAACCCAACAAAATCTTTCTTTGTTTTATAAGCTAAACTTGGTTTTGTTTCACAGACATGGTTCTTGAAAGTTTCTATCCACTGTGAAGGTTGTAGGAGGAAAGTAAAGAAAGTTCTTCAGAACATTGATGGTACTGAGCTTATAAACCAAAGTAACTTAAGTTTTCAACTATTCATTTCTTCTTCATCTCATGCATGGAAGAATTACAAGGCTTAAATTTTACTTTGTTAAGCCCACAATCACTGTCATTTCCATTTACCCTTTTCTTACCTCTAAAAAGTTGTATGATTTGGTGGCTGGTGCTCTAATAAGTACAATGTAGCATTGGACACCTCAGATTGAAGATATGTATGGTGTCCAACACCAACACCTGTTGGTGTCTCACATGTGTCGGTGTCAGTGTTAAACACCGACACAACACATACGTGTGATTAAATTAAAATACTTCTATTTTTTAAATTCGGTCAGTGACAGTGTTAGTGTCGTGTTTTGTATTCGTGTTTGTGTCTGTGATTCTTATTAACCATTTTTATGTTGTTGAGGTGACAAAATTTTGGTGTGTTTCATAACATTTGCAATGCAGGAGTTTTTACTACAACAATCGATCCACAACAGAATAAAGTAACAGTCACCGGAAATGTTGCTCTTGAGACTCTGATAAGGAAACTTGCCAAAGCTGGAAAACACGCCGAGGTTTTGCCTGAGAATCTTCCCGGGAAAGTAAAGGACTCCAACAAAGCTAAGAACAACAAGAAGAGTGAACAAAAAAGCCAAGAAACTCAGCAAAAGAAAAACCATTCTTCTGCAAATACTGAACACAACCTCAACTCTGCCAAAGACAATGGAATTGAAAATGCTGAAAAGAGTAACGGTAAAAGCAAGAGTACTAACACAAAAACCAATGCTGGCTCACCGGAGAAGTCTCCGGCTGGTGGTAAGGGGCAGGAAACAAAGAACAAGAGTGGTCAAAGTGGCGGAGGAGATTCTGGTAGGAAGAAGATGAAGAAAACTCAGAGTGGAACTGGAACTGGAACTGGAAGCAATGGGTTGAGTTCAGCATCTACTGGTGCACCTGCACACACTGGAACAGAATTCCAGAGTCCAGGTCAGGTTGTGGGGCAAGTGAATCTCAGCCCTACACGTCAGCAATCGTACATGTTGTATCCAGAAACATGTTATCCTCCTTTGGTACAGTATGCAACTTACAACAGATTATGTCCCATGGGAACAATGGGTTGTCCTTCTTACTATGTTCCACCATTACCCTACATGTGTACAGGCCTTGATCGTGACCCTTATCAGTTTCAGTCTACACCTTTGATTCCCTTTGAGTTCTTCAGTGATGAAAATGCAAATGGGTGTTCTGTTATGTGATGTTGCACTTTTTTTTTCTTTCTGATTTTGTTTCTTCTATTATAGGATAGTTTTGTTATGGTAATTTTGTAATTGACAGAAGTTTAGCTTATAATATATGTTTTATGTCATTGGTAGGGGCTAATTTGACATTTAGAAGATCATAGTCTTAACACTCGAAATTCTCTGCTCACAGCTTTAGTTTATTTTGATTTTGGACCAAACTGTAAATGATGTTCCAATAGCCTTTAGTGTTGCATAATCATGTGTTATGCTTTTAGTGTGTGTTTCAAACATTGTGTTTTGGTGGTGTATTATGTGTTTTAGAAGAAAGAATGGCTGGGAACAAAAAATCTGATACGAGGTGGTCGGGATGTCTGGACTACAGCAAGAGTTCTCCGAAAGGTGTGATATAACTGTAAGTAAAGTGTCATGTATCACCATTCAAATTCACTTTGTCTAAATATTACATATGTCTTCATTTTGAATTTTGAATGGTGAGATATGACACTTGAGAGGATCCACTCCCGTGGAATGAATGCCTATATAAGTATGGGGAGAGAGACTCCCTTATGTAATTGTAGTGTTTAGATGATTGAGCCAGGATTTCTTCGGCACCCGTAACAAAGCATGGGGAAGTCACTCTATGAGACGGATGACCGGTTCATCCTCACATTGATTGTATGGTTGCATGTAGAGCTTATGAATTACTCTAGAGTGACCCCAGTCTTTCGCGCAGAGGTTCATTTTGAATGGACCCTGGCCTCATTCGATACAAAGTTTTAGAGAAATTGTGATTGAAAACATATTTCAAATTGTGCAGTGTAGTAACATGCAAGAATATTTGTTCCAAGTTTCCGGAGAATATAAATATTTGAATTCAAACAATGACAGTAGTATACTTTAGAAAAAGAAAATTGGATGAAATTTATAAATATTTTCTAAAGAAAATAAAAAAAAGAAGTTGATGAATCAAAATTTACGTAATGTAGCTGCTCTTATCCCTCTTATTTAGGTGTCAGGGTTTAATAATTTATTCTAAGAGGGTTTGCTGCATTTACTACTCTATGAACACTAATGCTTGTACTTCTAATGTAGCTTTTGACTCAGCCGTGATCAGTGCCGTGTTTGGTTGCTGTTTCTCAGGGCATATATATATAATTTAAATTTACTACCTCGTTTGGAAGAATTAAATAATTTTTTTTTTTTTTATAATCACAGTATAAAATTGAGATTAAAATAATCAGATTATTTAGTACTTTACACAGTAAAACAAATATTTCTTCAGAATTTAAGTTGGATACAACACTTGCACTATATATTATGAATTGCTATTACTACAAAATTTGGTAGCCATTGTTTGGTATTTCATTCTCATGCCAAAAGGATATACGGTATTTTGTTTATCCTGATTCTTTTCTGTTGTTGACCGAGTCTAATCCTGATTCCTGAACTCAACTTGATTGCTTTGAATAAAGCAGATTAGCCCTTGCATCAATGTTTCTAGTTGCTGGTACTTGATATACATACAAATTCATAATTTTATAATGAAAGGGTAAGGGTGAGGTGAAGCCACAATTAATGTCCTCTACATTTTTCATGTTTTTAAGCTACCCATGTGAGAGATTCAGCTTGTGGACCTAAACTATTGTGAACATCAATGAAATAAAGTGGAAAAAAAAAAGTATTAAAGGAAGAAGCATGTGTCAAGTGTAGTCTATTATCAGAAGCTTGAAGCCCGAGAAGATAAAAAGGTGTTGCTAGGTGAAACATACATACAAACAAACAGTATTGCATTGAAGTGAAGTGGGGAAAAGGAAAAAACACAGCACAATAGGACAATGTCTATGAAGAATCTTTTTTTAAAGTGAGAAACAAAATAGAAGCATTTGCTCAAAATTATGTTAGTTGCAGTTGTTTGTCCATTTTTTGTTGGTGTGTTTTATTATAAGGCACACAATAGTAACTTTGTACCAATGTCATAAGGTTACTATGAAATTAAAAAATACAATTCACACAAATATGAATATATATTTTACATATAAAGAACCCAATGGTTCTTGTAAAATGGTATATATACACTTTCAATACTACAAATTTATCCTATCAAATGATACTTGGCAAAGGGCATCCATTGAAAAGTTACTTACATACAAATTACCTTGGTCAGTCATAGATGGATTTGGATTTGGTGCAGTAAGTGTGTCAGTGTCACGCAATTTTCGATCTTAGATTAACGGTTGAGATTGTTTTAAACTGATTATATTATTGTCTCAGATTAATTGCTGAGATCGAATATTGCGTGTAACTGCGTCTTTTTTTAACTGTAGAAGATCCTGGTCCGTCTTAGATGCAAGTTGAAGCTTTTGAAGTCCGTTGATTCATACCAAGCATGATCACTATTACAGTAACATCATCGTGGTACTTTCTTCTCCTACCAGCCGGAACATTCATCAATTCTTCCATGCTGAAACCTGTAAGAGCTTTACTCATCAATACACACACTTAACAATCTACATTCATGCATATAAAATTAGCATAGGATATTGAAAAATTGACCTGCAGAATCGGCTGCTCTAGCTACAAGCTGCTCTATGAGAAACCTTGCAGGATCACCCAAAGGATTGTTCAAGATATAAGACTTTACAAGCTTCACCGCTTCTTCATTGGTGAAGAAGTCAAATAAACCATCACTCCCTACTATAACAAATTGATCAGAGTTTGAGATTTTATGGACATTCAGTGATGGTTGAGTGGAAATATATGGCGGGCTCGTAAGATCACGAACTCTAAGGATTCCCATCAAAACATCATTCAGATTTTTCTGCGAGGAAATTATAAAAAATAACATAAAAATCAAATCTATGTTTGGTAGGACGAAGATTCAGAATAAACCTTATGACGTAAACACTTTCAGAAGTGTTTGAAAGAGTTTATGAAAATACCTTATGACATAATCAATAAGCTGTTCATAACAGCGAATGAAAATCATGTGAAAATCGTATAACCGCTTCTCCCCTTTGATTAAAGTAAGAGTATATACATAGACGTTTATATAATACGTACTTATTCAACAAACAATTAATTAAACAGTTTATCCAAATACACTAAAAAAAAACTCTAAGAAGTGAAAGAGAATACAAACCTTTTTCAAGTAGCCAACTCCGAATGCACGAGTAACCTTCAACTTACCTTTCACTTTTCCTGCTACGATGACCTTATGATCATCAGGATGTTCAGCCAGGAGTCTAGCTCTTTCAGCTTCATTTTCAACAGTGTGACTATCTGTAAGCTGTATCGCATTGAGTTTCTCACTCTGGTTCATATTTTCACCGTTACTGCACGTCGCCAATACCGCTCTGCTGTCACCGAGATTAAGTGTATACAAATCATTACCGTGAAGAAGCAAAATTAAAACACAAGATCCAATCGAAACTAAATCCAGACGTTCCCCCATTTCCTGTTCAACCATGTACAAGAAATCATTCTCAGCCTGACTGAGAGCACTTTCTAGACTATCAAGTACTCTGCGCGAAAAAGACTCGCGTGATGTTCTTGACAGAGAATGATCCTCGTGACAATTAAGACTATCAGTCAACTTATATCGAAGGAATTCACCCAAATCAGCATGGTCGGAAGCAGTGATAGAACCAGGCTCCAATTCCAAAATTAACTTATCTAGGTAAGATATGATGGTGTCGTAAAGTGTACCAGCCAGAAAGTCAGCTGCATCTCTCCCATTAAATCCGTCATAAATTGCACAAAAGAGCCAACCATTTTCTTCAGAACAGACTGCTTGGACTCTATCTTCACCAGCAGCTCCTCCCGCTACTTGAACTTCCTTGGCAATAAGAAAACCGTCGCTACTGGAACGGTCACTCGTTGATTTCAATGAGTCATACTCAAGAATATCACTTGGAGTGGAAGGGCTGCAACTTAGGTATGAGAGACTACTCGGGAGAGAAGATGATAGTCTGTCAAACCGCGAAAGACTTGGCGAAGAAGGTATTCTACGAAATGAATTAGGGGAATCCCAACTTGGAAGAATTTCTCCTCCTAACTTACCATTGCAAATGTTTGTGTTGGCTAGTGTAGCATTTGCACTTAAGGCTGCACCTGACAAACAAGAGAAACTACTCGTTCGACGAACTTCAGGAAGGGTTTTGTAGTCGTTTGTGATCTCATTAGGAATACCTCTATCACTATTGCATTTATAGCCAAAACTTATTTTAATTTCTCCTTCAGGACTAAGCATGTTTCTCTCCTGTATTCAAAAATTCATTCTAAACACTATCAACATCACTATAGTCTATACATTTCAGTAGCAAGAAAAATACAGCAAACTATAAAATGTAATCTCATCATATTAATATAATTTCATTACACTAAAAAATAACCAACTTATCATATAGAAAACATGAATGAAAAACTTCCCATATTTTGTAAGGGTTTCAAATTATAAATGAATTAACAAGACAAATCAAACAATGATAGTCCAAACTTCAAATCACGGGGATATCACAAATTATACATAAGTTTTCTAAAATACAAAGAAAACCATGAAATTGAAACTAAATTTTCAAAGAAAAATGTATTATGGAAGGCAAAGAAAAAGAGTAAACACTTACCAAGAAAGAGAAAAGAATTGTGGAAATGAGAATGTGGCTAGAGATACATAAGGAGAGAAAGAGTTTATATAGAGAGAGATAGAGGAAAGAACAGAGAGAGTGGGAGTGTGACTTGGCAAATCACAAAGGTGATGTTTTGGTCGCGTTATGTGAACCAACAGGTGGAGAATCTGTGTCAACATCGAACACACAAGAGGGGTTAGAGTTAGAGACTTGAAATTAGATCATGTAATTATGGTAACATGGTTGTTTTTTCTAGATTACCTTCGAAAAATTATGGGTAATTTATCCACTAACCAATGAAAATGTACAATTTATTAGTGGGATCAAGATAATCCATGAATATCACTTAAAAAGGTGAATGTTTATTGGTTGAAGTAAATTACCCGCCATTTTTCATGAGTACTCTAGTTGAACCAACAAGTGGAGAATCTGTCGAACACACAAGAGTTAGAGACTTGAAATTAGATCATGTAATTATGGTAAGATGGTTCTTTCTTTTGTCCTTTTCGTTATTGACTAAAAAAAAATCTATAGTTTTCTTTGAGTCCTATTTCTACACGTTTAGTTGAGTTACCCTCTTTTTTAACAAAATCTTTTCCTATCTATCCTTTTCTATTTTCCATTTTTTGCTAACTATGTCACCTAATGTTTATTCTCTTTTTTTCTTTTTCATTTTTTATATTGAAAACACAAAATTATAACTTCCTAATTGGAAATAAGTTTTATTATTTGAACATCCAAATACAAGCACTATTTTATGTGCTATGGTATGTTTTTATATTTAGATCAATGACATTTGGATGCACATACTTTGAAAGTGCATGTGTTTGATCCAAATCATGATCAAATATATCTATTTTTTTATTTATATTAAAAAAATCATCTTGAGTCAAAAATCCCTGCCAAAAAAACACTTGTGTCAAAAAATCATTTCTCTTGTTATTTTTATTTTTTTACAACTTACACATTTCAACAAATACACATAAAAGTTAAATATCAAACCATATTTAACCTCAAGCTTTTTTTATGTCAACATATCTTTTGCCTTAGAAATTGCTTCATGTCACCAACTCCAAAAGGTTCCGTGGCAAAGCGTCACGAAGTAACATAATGCATTGACCCGTGATTTTGTTGTAATGTGAGCAACTCTTTTTTTTGTGACACAACGTTGTTTTTTTTAACTTTGTTAATTTTTTTACACATAATTTTATAATTAAAAAAATCAGATTTGTCTTATCACTTTCTAGTCTAGTGTCTTAAGTTCTTGTTCTTAAGGATGAAAAAACATAAAATTGGGTGAAAAATTATGTTACTTTTGTTATGGAATAGGATAGGATTCCCATTATGAGGAATTATTACCTAACATAATGTTATTGTTATGTATAGATGCTGCCCGTAAATTGAATGGTTCAACTTTAGGTTCCCCTAGTTTATTGAGTTACTTTTGTACCCTATTAGTTAAGAGTTTTTAACTCAAAAATAATATAAACAACACCAACCAAATACGAATATGTAGATTTATATGAACCATTTTGTTGCATAAGTTTCGCCCCATTTTTTGGTAGAGAAAACAAAGGAAAAGGTTTAGAGGACAAGGTTCCAAACTCATCACTACCACCCATTCAATATGAAGACAATGAGTTTCAAGACATTCTGAGGAGGGGTACACAAATATCAAAATCATTGTGATCATGACGTGTGTGAAGTCTTAAAGGGGAGAGAACAAAGCCAATTATATGCTGAATTTGAAATGCTTTTTAGACGCAGTAGGTTATAAACAAGTCAATATGCGTGAGTTTGAAGCAAAAGGAAAGGGTGGTTATTGAGTTTGATTCCAAATCCAAAGGAAAAAGCATGATTTGGAATGAGTAGTATAATATTATGTGACGGCAAGAGAAGAGAGTAGCATGTAGAGAATATCTCTCTATATATGCTGTAAATGTGTGTGTCACTCTCATCACACACAAACTATCACATAATTGTTCTCAAACTCATCATCCATACAAACCTTACAAAGTTTGGCTATGAATAGATATAACAACCACTGTTTTGTGGTGGTATGAAAACCATAAATTGATATAAAAAGCTAGTTGTTCTTAAGTGACTACTGATACTATTCAAATTTAGTTTGTCACTAGCAAAATAGCTTATCCAAGAGCAGATATAGCCACAGATCTCAAACAACAGTTCCTTCACAGCAGACTCGTCCATTTAACTAAGATTCAACATTGTAGAATACTTTTGTCATTCCCTTCTTTGACCGAATTTGAGAAACCTGATCAAATACACAGGTAACTATTATACAAAATTGTTATACAGATTAGCAACCAAATAAGATTAGACCAAAAAAAAACATTGTTTTTTATAGACCGTATGATAAGTTTCTTAACTACCAAGGTTTCATTCCAACTTTAATAAAATCAATTTCAGTGTATGCAAGATATAAAAGTAAAACATAATAAATGATACTTGACTAACTACTACGAGTATATTAATATATTATAGGCTTAATTGCACTTTTCCCCCCTATCTTTTGCTAATTGTGCGATTTTGCACCCCTTCTTTTTTTTTTTGAGCGATTTTGCACCCAGGGGAAAATGGGCAAAAGATGGGGTGCAAAATCGCTCAAAAAAAAAGAAGAGGAGGTGCAAAATCGCACAATTAGCAAAAAGATAGGGGGCAAAAGTGCAATTGAACACAAAGATGGGGTGCAAAATCAGAAAGGGGGCAAAAGGATGGGTGCAAAATGGCTCCAAAAAAAAGAGGGGGTGCAAAATCGCACAATTAGCAAAAGATAGGGGGAAAAGTGCAATTAAGCCTATATTATATTACACACCTTAATTTTTGTGATGTCTGAAACGTCTAAAACATGGGTGCCACCGCAGGGACAGCCAAGATTATCCCCAATCCGCACAATGCGAGGTGTGCTTTCCTGTGTGAGTAGATGCATTAATATCGGACATACTAAACAGCAAAAACTGATACCAGAGACGAAATTAAAATTGTAGTTATATAAACCAATCATCACAAAAACCAAAACGTGTTTCAACTTAAAACCATAATTTATATCTCTAACGCACCAACTCAAGCAAGATCCCTTTAGACTTGAAGTGTGGACAATACACATGTCCACCTGTAATTCAACCTACTTTATTAGACAAAAGGGGGTGACAACGATCCAACTCTTGAACACTTATAGAGACCGGCACCGTTTTATGAACAGATTGTCCGAAAAGCTTAAGGTGTTAGGTGAAGACACATTAATAGTTTGTATATGTAACTTCTGATATATGTATATGAATGTAGTGTACATAAGTATAAGATAGGAATGATCTCTGTCAGCTAATTTTAAAGGATTCCTCCAGCTCTACAATAGCAGATAACCACAACAAGCAATGACAGTAGCTTTGGTAGTGGTAGAAATCTGACATCCTAAAAATGCTTACCACTATCTGTTTCATAGTTTATGATAAAGAGTCACAAAGAAATACCTTGGTAAGATGAAGCCTAAAGCCATGTAAGGCCTCGGATTGAAAAAATCATGGGACAAGGCCTTATATGTGCAAATTATGTTAAATGGAGGTGAGAACATAAAATTAGTGGGAACAGATTACGAGAGGTGAGGCAATAAAATTTGCAGGAAAAATAACGGTAGTCACCTCATGTGACTCATTTTTACAGGTACATTTAAGTAGAGGTAGGAAAATAAAATCAGTGGGATATGTATGAGACTTCGTGGAGTTGAAGCCCAAGGCAAGGACTGGTTCTGCTTCTTTTATAGAAGAGCATAGATGAGAAAAGAAACATAACATGACTTCTTCAAAACATGAAGTCGGGTGAATGAGCCTCACTGCGTTGATTCTGCCCCAGTAAATACAATAGATGCACATAGTGAAACCAATCAGGCAAAGATACTACCAAGTACTAGTTAACATAAACATACAAACAAAAAAACCAGGAAAGCATAAAGGGAAAATAATTTGTCTCCATCATTAATACTGTTATTTGGCTTGTATTGATTTGATCACAACAGCTGGTATGACAGTTTCTATCTTCATTGGAAAATTGCAATTCAGGATAAATAAGGGAAACAAAATTCAGCAGAGAATCCAGAAGGATTCTTGTAAGATAACAAACTCACAGGCACCAGCACCACAGTTATGGCAAAACCAGCAACTAGTTCATGATAAAGAACACACGAATTATTTTTTGCAAAGTATATATATCTTTTATAGACTGACCTTAGGAACATAATCGGGAAGAATACCACCACAAAGCTTAGCAGCTTCATCATACAGTAATATATCAACAGAAACCTAAATAATAAGGTGAAGATTTTTAGAACAGAAGTGCCAAATATAAAAGGCAAATTATAAGCACTTTAACTTACTTTTCCTCCCATGGAAATTAAAGCATTAGCCTCTATCTCCAGCTCCTTTTGCTTATTCTGCATTTCATTTTGTGCAATTACGCCTTTATATTCAACCCATGGCCTGGAAAACAATACAATAGCAAATGCAAAGAAAAGTTTGTAACTTACTAACACAATTTTGAACAGAAGTCTCGCAAAAATACAACTACAAGAGACTAGTCAAGGTTATGGTTTCATCATATAAGTTGTCTAAAGGTTTTTCCACAACATAAGTCATTAAATAAATCTAAAATGTTAACATGTTCATTCTTATAGAAGACAAAAGCTGTGAGACAGACGAATTCGCTAACGAGATGACATGCTAATGCTGATTTCAATTAACTAAACTAAATATGGTGATTAGCATTTAGCAATGATTTGACAGATGCACTCTGAGCATGGATAATGAATTAGGAAATTGCTTGCAATTTGTAACCATTATGGGTCATGACTCATGAGTTCATATAAGTGGTACATTCAGGAAACACAAAAGGGATGAAAAGCTTGTAAATGAATGATATACCCATCAGAAAAATGGTAAGCTTTTCCAGGCTTTAAATGACCCAATCCAATTTTTGGCAGACAAATATCAAGCAAATGCCCTGCTGAGTGCAATCTGCACAAACATCAAGAAATGAATGAGATTAGTAGCAGAATCATAAATTCTCAGATAAGCAGTGTAGTAAGCATACATTTAAAAGAGAGTTTCGAAAAAAACTGTGTAATGAACATACATAAAATATGTCGGGAGTCCGAAAAACTGTGTAATACTAATTAACATAAAATACATTGGGGGAGTCCAAAAGCAACAACAGACTAATCACTCACATTTGCCATATACTAACTAAGAAGCTTAACTTTAACTAGTAAAACAGAGAATGACTATAGTGCTTAGGGGGCTGGATTGTATTTTATTTTCTTAGGGGGCCAAAATCACAACTTCCTGATGCTTTGGGGGTCAAAACTGCTATTAAGTCATTTTAATAATCACTATCCTAACAAAAAAATCATAAAAATTGAAGACATTTTATCAATTGCAAAACTGTGTACCTAGAATTTAATTTTCTCCTGTTCTCATCAACAGATAGTGAAACCTCCTTCCCTTTCTCTTGTGTGCCCTCAAACTCCCCTCCCATACCCTCAAAAACACCATAATGTAAAACCTACACACACGCACACACAAAAAAAAAAAAAAAAAAAAAACCAAAAAAAAAACAAAAAAAAAAATTAAAAAAACAAAAAAA
>Ga0228710_1003028_pt1 | contig 26739 bp, 18 predicted proteins | sample MedpolnodulmetaG_FD_177995 | JGI IMG/M metagenome (GOLD analysis project Ga0228710, IMG submission 177995) | Root nodule microbial communities from Medicago polymorpha collected in Santa Monica, California, United States - pink nodules | ecosystem: Host-associated > Plants > Roots > Nodule... | reverse complement strand
TGTGGCCAAAGTAGAATATTGAGTTGTTTAAGAGGTCAATTTATAATTACACCTAAAACCTGTCCACCTACTATTAAGGGTTAAAACAACTTTTTGTATGATACCCAAAAACATTCATTTGTGTATCGTAACCTTTACTCCTTATTAGGGGTTACTAACTTTGAAAAAACTTACATAGCGACACAGACACAACATTGATACGAACATGTTGACAACAATAAAATGAGAAAATAAAAATTGAAAGTAATCACATGTTTCGGTATTTTATTGGCGTCAGACGCTAACAGACCTTCCATCAGAAATATTGGTGCTACAAAGATCACTAACACTAACCCCTAGTAAGAAAATTGGAAAACCTTAGTACGGGTTGCTAAAACTAACGCAGTAAATCATATATGAGATTTAGCAACATTTTTCAAATGTTACTAAGCAAAAAAAAATGTTACTAAACATTCAATAACATTTGTAAAATGTTAGGTAAAATTTACGCTACTAAATGGTTTTAGTAACACTTGATAGTATTACCAGTAACATTTGAAAAATTGTTACATGATTAGTGGCTAATTAGCAACCAATCTTTAGCAAACAATTTTAGATACAATTTTAGCCAACTTTGCTGACATGTTACTGAATAGTGAATAACTAGTGTAGATCAGTCACTGAAACATAAAGGTATGTAATTTCAAAGATTCCAACAAGCTAAAATTGGTAATGAAAATAACAAATACATATAACATCAAAATCATTCAAGATCAACATCATTACACAAATCATTCAAGGAAATTATCAACACATTATGACATCAAGTTATTCAAGAGAAATCATAATCACCTATGCTACACATAGATCACAACAACAATCACAAGACAATGCAACACTATATCACAACAACAATCACAAGAAGTTGCAACACTATGCATGAACTTAGACTCTATACTCCATGATTTGGTTTCATTCTACTCTGAAGTACTTGGTTAGGAGGTTAATGTGAACTAACAACTCTATGTTCTCGTAGATCTCTCCTCAACTCAACCTGAAACAAGTATACATAACAATTATGGTATACATGTGCTGCATGAAAACTCTCGACCCAATTTAGAATTTTGTGGGGATTAACACAGTTATCCATTCTAACATTGTTGGAATTTTGTGTAAAAAAGAAAACATTGTTGGACTTTCCTTGTTTTGTCCTCCTTTTACGGCATCAAAAGATATTTAAATTCCAACTCTTTCCATATTGTATTCAATTATTTGCCTCTTGTCTCTTCATTTACTTCAATAAAATATCCAATACATTCTTATTCTTCTTCGTTCTTCCAAACAACAAAGGATTTGCTTGTATTAATTTTTCAAATGGCAGGAGAGATGAGATCCATTCACAATTGGTGTGAAGCTGCACCAACCCTCCTAATATCTCATTCTCAAAGTAGGAGGTCCTCAAATTCCTTCAAATTAGAACCTATTATTGAAGAGGAACCACAACTATCTAAGTCAATGTTGGAAAAGGGCATTTTTTCTTTTCCTTTGCTACTCTCTGGATTGTTGTACATTTTCTTTTATAGAGAATTGTCTGTATTTGGAGTTTAGAAAGAAAAAAAAAACAAAAGAATTATGTATGACAATTCATTCTTGTGCATAATACAACTCAAGCAAATCATAAATCTTATATAATGCAATTCTTTTTTCTTTTGCAAAGGCAAATCTAACACATTAGAAGTACTCATACTCGTCTTTTATATATGGTACAGACAACCGGTAGAGTGTATTCCTAGTTTAGGTTTGATATTTTAAAAGAAAAGATCCAAAACAACTTATATGTTATGATAAAATTATAGGTCAGACACCTATTTACTGATAATGCAATTTGATATTCGTATAGCTATAGACCAACAACAGACCGAACCCAACCTTAGCTGCCTTCCATGGTCACATGGATGAAGCTTTCACAAAACTAGAAAATATAGAGGTGCCATCTTTCAGAAGGATCTGCGGATGTCCTTGTTCAGCCTTGAAAATAAGGAAGAAAAAGAAGAATAAAACTGATGTTATTTCATGTTGGTAAATAACTTGAGCCTCAAGGGAACTATAGAATGGCAGTGAATGCAAAAACATTGTATGAAATTCTCATAATATGCAGTTAACATGTGACAAACAACTACACACACTCACATTGCAATTAAAAAATGAGACGTAAATCAACTTTGTGAAAATTTTGCAATGTTAATTTTAAGATCTACATAGTAGTGCATAAAATCATGTCCCAGCAGAGAAGATCTGAATAGTGGAGGAAGAGAGTGGGGGCGGGGTGCAGTCAATTTTCTTTAATTTCAGTTTTTTTATCTTAACAAACTAATGCACAAAGATTGAAAAGAATTACTGTGAAGGTAACGAGTGCCCTAGTATAAGTTACTGTGTAGGTAACGAGTGCCCTAGAAAAGTTGTGGAACTAAATCATACATTAACTATAGTAGATGAACCAAAAGTACAATTAAGACAATAAAACATACCAGGTTCCCATGATCAAGAATCAGAATATTATCCAGATTTATTACAGTTGAAATCCGGTGAGCAATTGTGATGACCGTCATTCCTTTGCATTCACTGGATATGGTGCTTTGCAGCAGGGAAGCAGTTTGAATGTCCACACTGGCTGTGCATTCATCCAAACAAAGAACCTAAGCACACCACAATAATCTACTCGTCAGATTTGGAAGAGGCTTATCATATATTATGTTGAGATATTTTCTTCATAATATCTAGAAACACGTTTCTTTGTATCATAGAATGAGCTATAGTGAAGTTGTTGCTTAAGAAGATCCAACTATCATCATCAACAACAATAAACTATGACGGAAAAAAAAAATTAGTACAACCATTCTTACTTTTGAAGATTTAAGAAGTGCTCGCACAAGGCAAAGAAGCTGCCGCTGGCCAACTGAAAATGACATCCCCCCTTCCTTTACAAGAACATCCAACCCCCCGGCTACTTCTACTTCCTCTTTCACATGGCACTTCTCCAGTGCATCCCAAATTTTCGAGTCATCATTCGTTTTGAATGGATCTAGGTTATCCCTAGAATTTTGAAGATGTTCAAAATACATGGTAGACATGAAATATGTGTGCAATGAAAAATAAATGATAATGCAACTCTTTCCCAAAAATATAGTGAGAGAATATTATAGTATGCTTAAAAAAAATCAAATTGAGTACCGCAGTGATCCTTCAAACAAGAATGGACTCTGAGGAACAATAGCCAAATGCGCTCGTAGTTCTCTCACAGGAATAATTTGAATGTCCATACCATCAACTGTGATAGAGCCTGCACATATTGGGGTAAGACGGAAAAGTGAAGTTAACACACTAGACTTTCCAGCCCCTGTTCTTCCAATTATTCCAACCTGATTACATGCCATGTAAAGGTATTAAACGAGGCTTTATACATATCCAAGACTATACGAAAACAGAAAGAAAAAAAATCAAGTATCATGCATTACCTGTGTCCCTCCTTCAATTTTAAAACTAATATTGCAGAGTGCAGCTGGTAAAGATGGCATATATTTCAAAGTCACACGTTGGAATTCAATAACTCCTTGATTTGGCCAATCCGGATTCAAGTATTGACATCCAGCTTGTTCTTCTTGAGGAATATCCATGTACTAGAAAACATTTAATGTATGATAAGTATCGGAGTCTATACGTTTAAACATCTTTCTACTAAGTGAGATAACAAGTCTATTCATACTTGAAGGGCTCTTTCGATTGAAACCATTTCCTTTTCTGTTTCAGTGAAACTTGTTAGGAAACTCCCCAGCAGGGACACAATTGGTGCCGCGTACGAGAGGGCCAATCCAACCTGTTGAAAAAATTAAATGTCAGGTTCAGTTTTTTGTATTTGTCGGTTGATCAATTCAGATATTTTCTAAGAGGAAAACAAACCAGTCCTGGGGTGCCAAAATTGATAGGCAAACTGCCATGAGATCCGGCAACAGCCATCAGGGCTATGAATGAGATGATAAATGCAGCTAATAACTGGAAGAAAGTCATTATTAGAAACAAAACAATTGATATTCCAGATTTTGTAAGTTCAAATCTAATATAATATTAAACAACTAACTTTGCAAAGTGTAAAGCTTTAGGTGCATTGAAATGTCAATAAACTTAAAAGGAAAGCTAAATACCTGAAGACGCAAGGAAAGCCACAGACTCGCCACTATCTCTGTATAGGAAGTCTTCTGATACAGTGTTATGTGGTCAGTAAATTTGGAAAAGAAAAAGTCCTGTCCACAATGACCATTGTACCAGAGTTAAACAGTTGCACAAACTCAAAAAGGCTGGTATGAAAATCTCAACACACCACACGTGATAAGGTAAGCAAATGATACCCTGAGAAGACCAAAGAAACAAAACTTCCACAAGTAAAATCTTAGGTTATGGATAAGCAAAATTCTTTAAGAAATTTCACACAGTTAAAGTGGGTTTTTGAAACACAAAAATATAATTATCAGTACCATACTCCCATTCTATGCACCATTTTTCATATGGTTCATGGATATAATAAGGAAAATATTTTAAAAAGATAGCTATTTCTCATCCATAAACAATGTTTATCATCACATCTTAAGTTATTAGTAAAGTTCTTCAACATGGTGCAAAAGTTTCTCCAACCTCATGATCCATAGTCCAAAGATTACTTCCTCCACATTTACAAATTGAATTAGATTTTAAATGACGGTAGCGGTAAGAATTGGAAGTCATTCAATAACACTCCTTACCTATAAGGCTATAACTGTTATGATCTATGTAATATACATGAAAACAAATTTCTACTTATTATGATTACTTCTGTAAAATGACAAATGCATTTACCTCAGATTTAAATGCCCTAATAGTTGATGATCCATCAAGTGTTTCGGTGAAAGATGTATATATTGGAGAGCGAGAAACACTATCCAGTCGTCGTAATTCTCTCGATGTTGACCTGTAGAAGAACTGAATCCATTGCATTGGTCAGTTCAACCAGCAGAGTGGTTAAATCCAAGAAAATGATAATAAGCAAAATGAGTACCTGAAGTCTACTGTATATATACCAAAATGGCAATAGCAGAACTAAGAAGAAGACCTACAAAAAAAACCAAAATATAAAAATATATTGATGACGGAGACAATTAATGCAAATTTCAAAATCTCAGTGCATAAGAAAAACTAAGAAAAATCATGAATACCTGTACGTAAGACAAAATAATTGCAATACCCAGAAGGCCTACAAAATTAGCCAGGAGAATGTTCAAAATAAATGGAAGAGAATCATCGATTGTATAAAGATCTGAAGATAACCTGCACGAAACATTATAAATCATGAAGTCTACAAATTTCATATCCGTATCATCTGCAATGGCCTGAAGACATCATATTCTAACCTATTGAGTATTCTTCCGCCAGGGGTCTGATCAAAGAATTGCACAGGTGCATTGATAAGCTTGCTGAGCAATCTATTGTGTACCTTGGTTGCCGCTTGTAAACCACCAAATGCAAAAGAGAACGCCCTCACCAATGTGAAAAGGGAATTCATAATACAAAAGAGACATAGTATAGCCTGGGGCATTAATTATCATCTCAAAATTAGAAAGTTACATTTATTAGTAGCCGACGGTAACTAGATGTTATGAACAGGAAGAAAAAAAAAAGAACTTTCAATTAAGCTTAATATTTCCACCATGATCTTTACAGAATGATAGTAGGGGATTCCAAATTATAAAAAATAAGGAACTTCAAGAAATTCTCAGTATTTTATGTAAAAAAAGTTTTGGAATAAAAGTATTTTGTTCTGCTTCTTGAATAATACACAGTGCCAAAAAATATTTATTCTATCAACAATATGTCATGCAGCAAAGGTACTATGGAATCCATCACTACAGATCAGCCCATTACCAGATAGAAAGACATAGAGTAACTTGTTTGACCGTCTTCCGTTGTGGAATCAACCCAATATGAAAGCCATAAATCATTTCCATTACGTGAAGCTTGCATCAGAATAGCTGATAGACATATAATAATGGCAATGAACCATCCAGTAAAAGCAGCATAGTTCCTGCATCAGACGCGAAAGTGTTAATGTACAATTTAAATCGCAAGAGATGACTTACAAAATTGACAACTGAAGCTCCTCGTACATGACTTGTATCAACAATCAATGTGTTTATACTCACTTATACACTCCAAGTTCAACTTTCCCCTCTTTCCTCAACTCAACTTCAATTACATCCTCTTCTCCCTCCAAAGCATGCATGACAATTCTATCAGGAAGAGACTGCTCCTCGGATATAGAAGAATTTGTGCTGCAAGATTGCTGAGGATTATGTGGAGTTGAATCCATTTCATTCAATGGGGAGAATGCTGTATATAAATAAGTTGGAAAGTCAGCTGAACTTCCCATCCACTTTATGTGTCCTTTGTCCAATACAACAATCATATCTGCAGAAGATATTGCCTGCATATAAATTTAGACACATCATTATGCTAATCCTCATATAAAACACAAACAAATATAAATATATAGGAGGAATCCAATTATATTGGGGTAACACTTTGATTATTATGCCATTCATAATTTTAGATACAGTGTGATTCTTGTTGATCCAACCATTAAAACATAACTACATATTACATTGATTAATTTTATACATAAAGAAGTTTATACTCAAATAGTTCTTATTTTTATATATTTCACAAATATAATATTAATCTTAATATATCTCAATGACTGATTAAATAATTTTGGATTAAGGTAAAAATCTTACATATTATAAGATAGTATTTTCAATCCTATGACGAATCTTGAGAAACAAAAATTTGGTAAAATGTTATGGAATATTGTTGTTGAAATTTGGGGCCTAACTCATCCTCACAAAACCAGCTTGTAAGGTGAGGAGTGTCTCCTCTTTATAAACTCTTATCAAGCGTCCTAGGGGCAGATCGCAATTAAGGTGGGATTCACACACACACACACACACACACACACACACACACACACAAAGACACAAACATAAAATAACTGTAAATGGAGTTACCTGAATGTTGTGGGTACAGAGCAATCGGGTTTTTCCCTTCAAAAGAGGACCAAGAATGGCATTGTGTAAGATCCACTGAGCAACTTGTACATCAACTGCACTCAGGATGTCATCGAGCATAATAACATCTGAGTCATGATACAGTACCCTGCCAATTAGACAATATTTAGTTCTTTATCTTCATTATAATCAAATCATAAAAACCACATATAAGCTAGTGCGGTGAAAGGTGAAACCGAAACTTGCACCTTGCCAACGCAAGACGAGCTCTCTGTCCACCTGATAAGTTGACTCCTTTCTCTCCAATATAAGCCATGTCACCACCAACCATCGATGAGATATCAACATCCAATGCACATGCATTTATTGTATCTGCATACCTGCTTGCAGTAGGAAGATAATAACTAGGGAGGAGCAAAACTTCTTTTGTTCAAAACATGTTTGTAAAGATCAAGTTCAATGGAATCAGATAAAATGTATTAGATTGTTGAAGGCATCGTACCTTTCGGGATTATAGCTTTTCCCAAATAGTATGTTGTCACGAACTGTTCCAGATATAATCCAAGGGACCTGAGAATTTTTGGAAGTAAAGAAATAAGAAATTTCATTCTGAGGTTATGCATATGGTATTATCACATACAAACCTGTGGTACATAAGCTACCGATCCATGAGAATAAATAGATCCATGGTCAAGCCGCATTTCTCCGAGAATTGAATATAGCAGGGACGATTTACCGGAACCAACCTGAATAACATATGTAGCTGGTGAAGTGAAATAAATGTAACTGTGGGTGTGCTTCAGATATTGGGTGATGTGCATTTCTTTCCATTTAATTTATCATATTTAATTGTCGAATATTAAAAATACCGATGATTCTAACAGTCACAGATGACTAAGTGGTAGGATCATGACCTATTTATGGTATTTTGATCTAAAGATTTCAAATATCTATTAGCATTGTGATATGGAAATGTGAGGCAGATATCCATTGTAATTCCTTTACCGCGAATGACACTGTTTTTATTTTATTGGATAAAGACATTGACGAAATTCAAACAAGGATCTGACCTCTCCAATAACTGCAACAAAGGAACTCTTGGACAGGCTAAGAGTCACATGATTCAACGCCAGATTTTTTGCTTCTTCATCACCACTTGACCAAGAACAGCATGCGTCTTGGATGAAGATAGCTAAATCTTGTAAAGAATCCGGCTGTATACTCAGGAATGATGATGAACAGGAACTGTTCTCTCCCACTTCCCGTCTATGTTCAGGGCAAGAAAGAAACCTACTCAACCGTCTGGTGGATATGACGGCCTACAGTGGAGTTAGAGATTTTTTTTATTCTAAAAACCAATGAATGTGTAAAAAGATACTTCTGTTGATAAAAATTCATGGAATATAGGAGACTCACATCAATCAATCCATTAATCACCCAAGGGAATGAATTAAGTGGTGAAATCAGCGTGTTAAACAAAGCAATACAAGTGAAAACCTGCAATTAAGATTTGCTTGACCGCATGAAATCTCTAAACAACTGACCGGAAGGAAAGAATAAAAGGACAATAAGACTAGGTATAACAAGCTTGAACTACCGTTGCAGCATCAAGTTGATGTCCCATCAAAGCAAAGAGTCCAAATGTGGAAAGAGAAAAGAGTGATGGTGTTGTAGCCCAAAAGAATACACACCATGCATCCAAGTATTTCCGAGTCTATAAAACATGGATGAAACATGATGATCAAAATAAAATAAGAAGAAAACGAAAGTATCTTAGCAGCTTCTAAGAGCTTTTTTGCATAAAGTCTTACAGCCAAGTGTTTCACTTCCAAGGATCTTGTCGCCATCAACCAACTAGAAAAAAGAAGTTCCCATCCATACATCTTCAAAGTGCGAATATAAGTCAAAAGTTCTCCGGTTCTACGAATCCTGTAAGAAGCATAATATTAGTATTATATGTACCAGCAGCTTTTGTTTATATTCGTCCATTAATGTCCAACAGAATGAAGAAAAATGGTAAAATTAGTAAAAGAATGATAAGCTTATAATCCTAAGACATTGATCCAATGAGGACATGGAAGTCTCAAAAGAAGTAACCAACAGCTTGAAAACAACTGCATCGTGTTCTTAAGAAATATGAATCTATTCACTGCTGACACTATTAGAAACTACAAGCATCCCAGATAACTTTCAGGTGCTTATCAAAGTCGACTAATTGTAACTTAGATTACTTTTTTAATATTAACCAAAATTTTCTAATGAAAAAATAAGAAGCAGATTTTTAATGGTGTGCAATGTGCTGCTTCAGCTGTCCTCTGCAAGAATTTTTATTTTTATTTTTGAAAAATTATAAAGAAACGAAAAATGAAACCATACTGAACTTGCTACTTTTTATGAAGCTGGCCAAATCAGTTGATGGAAATACAAAAAAACAAAGGACTTATATTTGTCAAATTACCACTAAATAAGATGTTAATACCAAGTATTCTTCACAAATTTATTTTGGGATAAAATATGCAAATTTATTTAGACAAACACACGATGGAGGATAACGGATCCCCTAAATGCAATGGAAAGCACTTTCCCCAAAGAAAAAGGAAAAACAAATTATTACGCATGGGAAAGGCGATAATGTATGCATACCTTTCATCCTTCTCCTTCATCATTTGCTCAGTGGCCCTTGCAATCAGTGTTGATATCCATTTATTCACTGCATCAATTAAAATTCAGTAATAAATAAACAAAAAAATTCAATTAATGAAGACTTGACTATATTTTGGTATATTTAAAATGATATTTTTTTTAGTTTGTTTTAATCTATGTTTAGTTTTGGACTTTTGGATCTCTTATTGTTTAAAATTATTCAACTTTGATACCTGTTATTGATGAGAATGGGAACTGCAGTGTAGAGGATGGTTATCAGCTTAGTTCTGTGGTATGTCATGTGTTACATCCTTCAAGTGTTAGGAAATGTTGACGTGTTATCAATTAAATTAAATTTAAATAAGATTAAATGGTGTAATGTGTTTGACGCATTCACTCTCACTCACAATTCCTTAGGTTTGCATTAGCAGGGAATGTCATTCATAATAATATTCAATAAATTAAACAAGAGTTCTTGTTAGGATGTACGAAATGAACTCAATTATTTATACATTATAAATTTGTCTGCGAATTTATTTCAGTTACTGATGCACACAAGTAGGTGAAAAACAAATTAAAAATGAACTGAAATTTTGTGAGTGATAATTCTACCTGGTATTAATAAAATGGTTATTGCTAATCCAGACACAAATGCAAATTTGACTTGAGTATACAGAAGATAAAGTGCCACTCCAATTTGTAAAGGCAGGCTGAAACAATAAAGCCAGTGTTTAAGATATATGTAAGTTAAACATTATATGGTTTACGGTTAATAAAAATTTCATCAAATACATTTAGATAAAACTTAATTATCAGATACAGCTAATAACTCAGAAAATTCCATTACACGTGAAAGTAGCTTGATTCAGAAATTATATTTGTAACCCATAATAAAAATCAAATACAAAAAATAATTAAATTTGACAAATAATTTTTATTGTAGGTAAAACACAGAAAGGTCTTCATAAGACAATAAGCCTGTGGGACTAAAAATATTCAAGAGATAAGGAAAAGGATAATTTGATGAAATACATTAAAAATTAAGGGAGTACCTCCACATATCATGGAAACTATTACACAGGTTGACAGTTCGGTCAGCATCCACCGACATAAATGTTTGAATTTCTCCATTTGTGAATTTTGAACGCTCTGCTAGGTTCACATATAGACACTTGAAACAACATCAAACAATATACACATTTTAGGATGAGGTTGCTAGATTGTAGAAACCATATATATGAATCAATAACATCATCATTTGGGAGGAGGGGGGCAGCATGCGCATTTCATTTTTATGTACAGACAATAAATTTTTAGCATACCTTCTGATAGATTAGAGTCATGATACTAGATCGCAGCTTTAGCTTCAGTTTGGAAAGACGAAAAGTATATTGTGTATCTAAAAAAGATCTAGAACAGAAGGACACTGATTTACTAATTGCTATTGGTAAATGCAGCAAAAAATGCATTAAAGAACTTATATAAATTCATACAGATCCAATATAGGTTGCTCAAAGTCAGATATGCAACATGAAAATATTGACCAACACAAGTAAAAGGCATTAAACACTTGCGTGTGTGGGTTCATTAAGAGAATCATTTCGCTTTGTTTCTCTACATATGGTTGCTTTTTAATAGGGTTTGGATATTTGATTTGCACAGATTGGACAGGTGTGTGGAAATTTGAAGGCTACCTAATCCTGCCACTAATTGTACTCTTCCCTAACCACTTCTACTAGAAGCTTAAGCTGTTTATTTGGGGGACTTCCTATGAATGGTTTTTATATATCAAACACACCAACATAGTTTCATTTTCTATTAAATCAAGATAATGAATCTTAGGTTTTAACTTTTCAGTCTTTCTGATTTCTATGTTATTTACACAATTATGTAGGAATTCTACCAAATGAATAATGACCAAACGAAAAGCAGTTAGTTAATAGATAGAATATTATTTCGTACTTTTTTATCAAACTATCAATAGTATCAGAATGAGTTTTGAACAAATCAATCAACCATAAAGATGTTTGTCAATAAATCCTTGATTTGATATAGTGCAAGATAAAGCATCCAAAGTAGCAGCAATAAGTAGACAAGCACTGAATTATATAAATACAAATATACAAACTTACTTAATTATTGATGTGAGACCCAAGGATAGTGCAAGTAAATACCCATCCCAACTTACTGAACCTGAAAGATGTAACAAAAATGGAACCAATGTTTTAGGTTTTTATGTGAATTGGCTGATAAGAAGCTAGAAAAAAAACAATTCTCCGAAAAGAAAGGGGGGATGGGACTATTATTGTTGTTACCATGTTTCGTTTGGCAAATGAATTTATGTATCAAAGATTACGAAATAAAAGCAGTAAGCACAAAGAGTGTGATATAATGGAGAAGCATTGCAATGAATTTATTGTTGAAACCTTGTTGAAGAAACTTGATCAGCTTGTTGAGAAGCAATGGTCCCGCAAAACCAATACCATCATTTATCACCTGGAAGAATTTCAAATACTTTGTAGTTCTAGAGCACAAAACGAAATAAAATAAAATAAAACATAGTTAGATCATAATTTTGGTTTCTTCTTAGACAAGGAATTGGTTTTTAATATTGACATGAATTTACTTCACAAAAGACAAGTCAATACCATAAACAAAAGGACAGGATAAAAACTACATATCATTTGGATAAATCATGTTTTCTGAACAAGTGAAAAATAAAGTAAATAATTCAACTGTCAAGGTGTCAAAGCCATTAAATTGAAGTGATAATCCATGTAATCCTACTTTTAAATTGACATGACAGTCCATTCAGCATCTAAACATTTAAAACACGTCAAGGTATCAGCACTACTAACTAGGATATAAGACACATGCAATACATTGACTATCTGGGCATTGGTAAGAATTGTTGTCATCTAATAAATGTTAAATACATGTAAAACATGCTTGAAGGAAGCGGTGTTACACCAGCCTATAGCAGGAAGCTTAAACATATAGAGTAAATATCGTATATAAATAGAGAAAGCTTCAATATTTTAGGAACTTAAATTTATCTAGCAGCACAAGAGTGGAAACTGTGATTTGGTGTAGAAAAATACCTTCAATAAACCAAGGCAGAGATATGGCCATCCATATGCATTACAAAGTGCTCTAAACAAGGATGGATTTGAACTATTATTACCCACTTGAGCTCGCCAGCTATTCAAAATTATATCATGACAGAAAGAAGGACCCATATCAGGTAGTAGTGGCAGAAGATCGTCAGAGTCTAATTGCTTTAGCACACCTTGATTCATTACAGGACTTATGAATTTGAAAGTCATAAAATCCCAAAATTTACCGTTATTTCCCTTCAGAAAGAAAGTTTGAAAGAGTCAACTAATGAGAGCATATCAATCTTAAAAAAAGTTTAAGAAAAACAAAACAGAGGTGATGATTAGACAGCATATCAATTTCACACAGAAAGTCTTTGGCAAATAAACCTGTCAACTTTCAATTTGGTAATTAACCACGAAGTCAGACAAATGTTTTCAACAATTTTTTTATCTATTTCTGGTTAGTGAAATTATATTCCCACCGCTCGTAAGTTAAAAAAACTCAACTGTAAACCCATCCATTAGTTCCATGTTAAAAAGTTCATACTTTGGAATCAAAATTTGAAGTTAGCAATTTCTTCAAGCATAAGCTAACTACTGAAAGTTTTCAAAGTTGAAAGTTTATGAAACCATTTGACACCGACAAATTCAACAACAGATTTTCACATTTCCCCCCAACATGTCCACTCATTGTGTAAACAAACAGTATGCAAGAAATAAATTGTATTCAAATCTAACAGTTATAGCCTGCATGTATATCAGAGACTAATTATCTTAAGTGAGACTAGCGCAGTTTGAGAAGAGAGTTACAAGTGACAACATGTACTTACAAGGTCATGATTACCACCTTCCTCAAGGTACCCTTCATTAGAAAGAAGCGGATCTTCCAATAAACTAAAATTATGACAGCAGTTCAGTCAAGAGCTTTCGATGTAATTTGGAAGCAGAACATATACTGCATATACTAAATGACACAGAGAATTAAATGAAATGCACTTCATTCACTTGGTACAGTTATAAGATCAAATCATTTTGAATATGTTAGGACCCATAAGGGAAGTGAACTGGGAGAACAATTGAGCTATCAACTGTCTCATGGACCACCTTTAAAAAAATTATTAATACTTATCACTAATCTTAAAAAGAAAGGATTATATAAGAACGATAGACCAGTATATACCTGCTTTTGGAAGATAATCTCTTTATCCTGATCACATTGATAACTACGCCAAATGATAAATTCAAGAGTACAACTAAACTTTCCATGATGCATGCTGAAACCTGAAATGAAAATTATCCCAAATCTTTGACATATAACATATGGTACAAGATTTATTTAAAAATGAAGTAAAAAATGGCACCTCCAACGATGGAAATTTCGTTATCAAATGGAAAATCCCCAATATTGGCTTCAGAATCCACCAGAAACATAAGATACGGTTGAAGACTATGCAATGACTGCTTGCACACTTTGTGAAGAGAATGATATTTGCCTACATATAGGTATAAGTGGAGATTTAAATCACAAGAAATCAAATGCATTAAACTCTTAAGAAGCTGACAACTAAAAATCAGGAAACTTACCCACACCAACAACTCAGAACAGCTATGTAACCACTTATGATATCCAACAAAGTGACCATCATGTTCTTTCTTCAGCAGAAACATTATTTCCAAAACTGAACAACATGCTCCAATGGCTGGTACAAAATAAAGGACGAATTTCTCCGGAAGACTCATCTGTTGATTCATTTCAAAAGTATCAAACATGAATAGAATTATCTCAGGTATATACTATAATACATAGATCATTCAAAAATGTATGACAATTAATGGACAATCTATGAGCTCTATTACTGTATAGAACAGAGTTGAAAGCTTGCAAAGAACTGTGTTATGAATATAAAACAGGGCAGTTTCTTTGTGGTACGTTTCTTGTGCCTTCTCAAAACCCTTTTAAAATCACAAGATCAGCTACTAGTACCTGAATCTCCGATCTCTGACCTCCTCGGACACCAATCTTTTGTTTAATTCCAAGCACAACAATCATAGCAATAGTCACTACATTCACTGAAAAACCTAAAACAGTACGCATTATTAAGGAAAATAAATTCATAGAAGGGGAAAAAATCGTCATGCAGAAACTTAAAACTAGAATCTGAAAAGCAATAAGGATATATATCTTGGAAACACTGAGAGAATCCTTTTCCATCCCATACCTGTAAACCAACAGGACAAGAAAAAGGTGAAATTCATTATGAAAGTGTAAAGAACCTTGTACACAATCTAATATCCCTTTGCTTTAAGACCAATATTTTCAATGCTTCAAAAACAATGTTAGTACTTAGTTGCAGTTACACTAATAATAATTTAAAAAATGGAAGAAATTGAATGTAACTTCAAACACAAGTAGTTACATTCAACTTCTTCCATTTCTTAAAAGACATTGATAAAGTAAAGTAAATTATGGAGTTTTCGATTGAAATGCAGAATATGGTTAAGAAAGCATCAGGCCTAGGTTTTAGTGGCAAAGAGAATATGATTAGTAAAAATTTCAAAGAAAATGTAGTGTTTGATATTAATAATGAAATAGCTAACATGAAAATGAATATAACGTTAGAATTTGGAAAAATTTACAAGTTAAAAGGTAGAGATTATGAGATTGAGGTTGAGTGTTATAATTAAGTGTTTTTCTTGTTAAGAATTAATAAATAAATAGAAGAGTTGGAAATGGGAAAGAGATGCGTACAAATGGAGAATTAGGGCAAATTAGAGCGAAGAAGAAGAAGAAGAAGTTGTCCATTGAAATGGAAATGGAAGAAGAAGAACAGAGCACAATAATAACACTGTTTTAAGTTTAATTTAGTTGTGGGGTTCGGTTCCTTTGTACTTTATTTATTTATTTATGAGTATACTGCTATGATCTCATGTCCTTTACATGCAAATATATCAATATACTTTTATCAACAAAAAAAAAAAGCAAGTGTCAATATAATCAAAGGATATTTTTATTATTAAATTTTCAATTAAAAAAATTCTATTCTATTTTGTTTAAACTTATGTTCCACCAATTATTTTAATTTAAAGTTAGAATTTGTAGTTTTGACTTTAAACTGTGATTTAGAAACAAATTGATTGTACAACTTAGTTTTATCGATGAGTTAAAATATACATGTATGCCCCATGAGCCTTACTCGGTTGGTAGGGATATGGTATGGTAAAATGTGTGAGCTCTAGCTTTTTTTTCTTTGAGGGAATGTGTGAGCTCTAACTATTAGGCTACTTGAAGAAGAAAAAAAATATACAACATAAATAAATTAAAATCAAATTTTATCACCCCATAATCAAACTCACGCTTATAATATATTAACACTATTATTTCTTTTTTTAACTAACACTATTATTTTATTTTTAGGAGACTCTTTGGAGAATTAAGGTTAAGGGTTAGTGCATTTTGAGTGAAATTATGGGGTTGAGAAACACATTTTAAACACTTTAGATAATGAGATTTTATTAGAGGAAAGATCAAAAGTTTTTTCTCTTTGTTTTCTTGAGTGATTATGAAGTGAGGGTTGAGAGATGAAAGGAGAGAAATTATGGATTGCTCTTGGTGAGCAATTGAAAATAATTTTTTAGTCACTTTTGTAACTCTCTTTGAAGAAGAAAAAAATTATACAAATTTGTGTTTGTTCAAGTTGAACATTGAAAACTAATTATTTTTATGACTGTTGTAAAGACTCATTGATAGTGGATTGGAGAGTTGTTGTCTCCTTCAAATGTAAGTAAATTTAGGCATTGAATCTATTGTTGCTTGAGCAGTTTAGTTATTGACAGTGGATTGGAGAGTTGTTGTCTCCTTCAAATGTAAGTAAATTTAGGCATTGAATCTATTGTTGCTTGAGCAGTTTAGTTTTGGTTGTCTTCGTCATTTGTTGCACTATGTTGAACTTGAAACCCTAAACAACTACAACACGAGCTTACGGTACTGAAAGTGATAAAGTAACAAAACAGTTAAAAACAATTTTATCACTAAAGCATATTGAAATCATAATACTTGAAATTTTGGATTGTCTTGAATCTAAACCCAACACATGATAATTCAAAAGTAAAGCTTTCTTTGTAAAGTAACGCTGAAGGACCGGTTCATTCATGTGGATTATCAATGACCAAAAATATTGTTTCACAAAGCACTTTAATAAGTGGAAACTTTATGGAGAAAAGTATGCACAATGAAAAAGTTACTCCACAATTAATCTGTAACCAGGTTCAGTGTCATGTGCATGGCAATGAGACATAAAGGAAACATATTAAAAGAAGGGATAAGGGATTAAAGTTCCTCGAATCTCTGCTCTATTAAAATCTGAGCTTACTTTCCCGTGCAACTTCACTGGTGCCTTTGATGTGGCCTTAGAAATGTCATCCATATCATAATTCCACTACACTTGTTAAAGAAAAATCATGATTGGGATTTATATGAGCAACGTAGGCATTATAAGAACAAATTTGAAATATGAACTAACTTTAGAGTATTACAGTTTTCTCTAATACATTGTCATTTATTTTTACTATAATACTCTAAACATGTGTTTCACATTCTCCAACAAACACGACTAAGAAGAGGTGCGTAATATTAAGGTCGTTGAGGATTACTACCATGTGGCAAAGATACCCCAAACAATACCAACTGATCGCCCATCTATAGCCATCGGCACACTCTCTGTTTCAGTTGCAACCCTTCGTTCATCAAGTCCTTATCATATTCTAGTGTTGCCATCAGTTGTCTCACTTGGTCGGTTACGCACTCCAGTCCATCGAGCGCCTAGCCTTCCATGCGAATGCGTTCAATATTCCCATCCATCACTAGCTATATCCAGTCCAGCATGAATGTACCAAATCTAATGATACAGAATGGTCACGATACATACTACCTGATTAATTTGTACAGTGCAAAATTGTGGAACATCTTCCCAGTTTTTGGGACAAAATATTGATATTATTAATGAAGAGATAGTCTATAAAATTGCATTTAGAGTGGAATGGAATTCTTTGGTATATTACTTGTTTAAATCTATCATCACACAACTGAACAGACTAATGTAAGAAAAATTGAATGAATGAAGTCCCCGCTGGCTATTAACACCAGCTTTTTTTATTACATACAAGGGCGGAAGGAAGTTCTATCCAACAGAGCCAGGACCTTCACTGAATTTTTTTTTCAAACATATATAACTCTTATTCCACACTTCATGTTTCTACAGCTACAACAAAGATTTGTTTCTCAGCTATGAATCGACTACACTTCACAACAAGATGGAAGTCAACTTCATAGATCAAATGATGCCATAATATCTCACCATAAATAATGTTTAAGATAGATCAACTAAATCTAAATCATTCTTACACAATAAGGCTAGGAGCTACGCATACAAGCAGATCACAATAATTGTTCTACAAGGCATCACGAGCAGCTATTCGGCAAGTTATTGCATCTGCAAGTGATGACACTCCAAGTTCCGAGGCAGATATCTTGTAATTCTGAAACATAAAAAATTATTGAATATGCTAGCTTGCACACAAAAAAAAGATGCAAAGTGATCTCTATCAAAGCCCTCACAAACCTTTTGTATCTGGGATTGGTTTGCTCACCGTTCCAGCTCCTTCGGGTTGATCTCTTTTCCAATTACGAGTTTCTCAATGGCTTTTATTTAGTAGAGAGAGACATATATCATTTTTAGCTTAGAGTGACAGAAAAAATAGGTGCTATGCTCTATTGTAGAATCTTCTCACCTCATCAGGAGAAGCATCAAATCGAGCAGCAAGGATATAAGTCGTGCTTTCAGAGATGCCACATCTTTTTAAAGATTCAGTAATCTATTTGCAAGACATGCTGGAATTAGCAACTCTAATTGGAAATAGGAACCACGACAGGTTAAATAACAATACGTAATTACATGTTTGGACCCTGAGTAGTCGTAAACAAGCTCTGAATGAAGAGTGAGCTCTGAATGAAGAGTGTGTGTGGTCAAAGAGTCTCGTGACTTGGCTACAAGTGTCTTGTGTGCAGCTGCTATAACAGGGAAAATATCTGGAATCTGGTGCAGTTGAGAACAGTGGTAACATCAGAAAGAAGCAAAAGTGTTGTATACATTCATTGTTAAAAATATAAGTACCGGCATCACTGGGAACTTCTCCTTAACAACATAAGAAGATCATGTTATGAAAGAGAAAGAAACAAAGTAAAATTAGCAAATCCTCTATAAACAAGTGTGGGTCTACTAAATACTACTTCTGTACATATTATCTCACAACATGACCTTCTATTGTGAAGTTAGTGAAATCGGACATCTTGATCCTCTTGTAAATGGTGTTGAACATGAATAAAACACAAATATAAGAAATTATGCAAGAGAAGCATTGAGGAATGCAACTTCTGGCTCCAATCTACCTGCTTGCATACTTTCCAATAGTTCCCTGCAAGAACAATAGTTAAATAATATACTTCAGCTAAGGGCAGGTTGCAAATCTTCTAAATCAATTCCGAATAAAAAGATTAGTATTTTCATAATGCATTTTGTATATCTTTATTTCTTTTTGAATCACTAAAACAATTTATTGATCATAAAGGCACTATACAAGGAACAAGATGAGTCCTTGGTAGGCACAAAAAGGTTACAGCAAGTCAACAGAAAATAACCAACTCTACACATGTAGCTACCCAACACAAATGAAACAAAAGGACAAAGAGCAGTACCTGAAACAGTGAACAATTGCTCAGCCAAATACAAGCTGAACCCAAAATGAGTCCAGAAACTACCCACCAAACCATCCGAAAGCTACACAGGACAGAAGGTCACATGCTAACTCACAAGCAGATAACTGAATCCAAATAAAAAGATCTCCACAAAACCTGCTGGCACCGAGCCTTAGAAACACCAGAGGAAAAAAACCAGTCAGCGGAAAAACAACACCTACACACAACCAAAACAGAAAATAGAGCAACAGAAACATGCCTCAGGACACCAGGGTCCCAAAAACAATCATAAATCAGACACCGATTCATCTTCGTCCTATGCAACCCCCATCGCCACGACCAAACTTTAATTTCGTCAACCACCGCAATAGGATCTTTGATTCCATTTGAAAGATTATAGCATTTCTAGCTTTCCAAATTACCTAAAGCGTTGTATGCCAAATCAATCAATACCCCCTTTTTAAATTCTTACTCGTAGCCATAGCCGCCCCAGTTAAGCATTCAAAGAGCATGCTAAGATTTGGTGTTAGTATCATAATTAAGCCCAACCACCGAAAAACAATACCAAACAAAAGATGCAAAATTGCAGTGGATAAACATATGTAGAGCTTTTTCAACTGTCCCATCGCACAAAACACAATCAACCAATGTACCCAGTGGAATTCGATCATGAAGCAATTCCCATGAAAAAACCACTGTCTTGGAAGGTGCTGGACTTTTCCATAGACTTTGAAACACAAAAGCCTTCAAAAAGGCAAGATTGACCTCGTTCAGGATCAATCTAGCTAAAAAAGAATATGCCGGTTTAACAAAGAAAGAGCCTTCAATATCCAGAGTGCACACCCACAAATCTTCCTTCATTGACATACTTGGCGACGGCAACGTCGCCAATAATTCCTAGAATAACCCCACCTCTCACTCAAACAACCTCTTTCGCCAGAGAAACTTCCACCTCCACCCACTAAATTCCCTCACCCCCATTTCACTCAACATGCTCTGTAGTTTTACAGATTAGCATATATGACCATAGATAAAAATTTATTTGCAACCACCATCTTGATTAGGAGGAATCGGCATACAAAATAAAAAATTTCACAAGGATTTTATTTGTATATACTGCTGACTTAAAACTTTTTTAAACATGCATCCAATCAAATGAATATTTGTGGAGATATTTTATGAACTAACCTATAAAAGCGGCACTGTGGTGTAATTTGATTTGATGCATGTGTAGAAAAGTTTACACCGTCAATGCATAGAAATGAATTTCTTTATCAGTTATCACAAATGGATTACTGTAACAGCACAATTTTCAGAATAACACATGTTTTGTAGAATAATTATACATGAGAAGACTAACTTAGAATTGGTGACATGAGTGTAGAGTGGACCCATTTATGTTGATGAGCTTCATAGCTTTTGGTTTGAATGAATATATGTAAAGAATCCAAGCAATATTCGGAGTGTACTAATATTCAGTGTACTAATATTCGGAGTGAAGAACCAATTTGGTCTTACAGTTTTCTAACAAAATAATACCAAACTAACCCTTGACTTTTCAAATGGGGTTTGTTAAAATAAAAGTCCGGACTAATTTATCCCCATATAATTTTTTTTTTTTTTTTATAAAAACCAGAGTATGTATGACATTGACACATGAATATCAGTACTAGGCACAGTCCTTTCAAAAGGGTATGGAGTCGAAACTCCATTGACCATTGATTTTCATAAGTGCAATTACATGCCAATTGAGGTAAGGGTGTATCTAGTGTAGATTTATTCTACCCTTGAACTGTGGCTTACAAAAGTTAAATACTATTGTTGATCCACAAATCACCAACAGTCTACTTACGGGGTTAACCATGATCCAGCCTGAGCCAACAAACAAGTTCTCTTCAAGTAAATCTTGTGCTAAAAGTGCACTAAACGTTTTGTTCCCCCAGAACATGTCCAGCAATCAATTCCTCGATGTGATCTTTCTCCTTTAACATGCTCTTAATCTCGAGCTTTCTCATCAATAGCTTGATTGTAGTCTCCGTTGGAGTAAATCCCTTTGAGACCATCTCCTCAAAGAACATACAAGCCTCCACGAGTTTTCTGCTGTTAGACAGACTCTGCAACAGAAGCGTATAAGTTCCCTGATCAGGGCTTAGGTCATTTTTGAACATGTGATCCAGCAAAAACTTGAGCACCTTCATCCTCTTCTTTTTGCAACACATCGTGAGCAATGGATGGTAAGTCTGAAGATCCGGCTTGCACGATGTTTCTTCCATTTCTTTAAGCAACCTAAGAGCAGTCTCTTCCTTTGAGTGTGCACAAGCAATACTAATTATGGTATTGTATGTCAGAACATCTCTCACAACCCCTTGCTTAGGCATATCCTCAAAAACCTCCCAAGCATCCTTCAACCTACCAGCTTTGCCAAGAATGTACATCAATGAGCTATAAAATGGAGTGTCGGGCACAATTCCATCCTTCTTCATTCTTTCATATTCCTCCAAAGCTTTGCTCCATTGCCTCACCTTCCCGTAACCAAGCAACAAAATTGTATAAGTCACAGCATTCGGAGGACAACCATTTTCCCTCATCTCCTCGAAAACTTGATCCACTTTGCAAAAATCCTTATCATGACAGTAAGATTCAACGAAATTATTATAAGTAAAAACATTAGGCTCAAAACCATGTTCCTTCATGTCCTCCATCACTTTCCGTGCTTTCTCAAAGTTTCTAACTTTGCACCACCCATTTATCAAAATATTGAATGACAGAGAACTCAATGGAACAGAAGTCTTAAACTCATCAAGAACATTATGAGCAATTTCAATACTTTGTCCTTTGACCAAAGCATCCAAGAGCTTATTCAATGCAATCGAATCCTTTACGACACCATACTCACCCATTCCGCGGAACGCTTCCACAGCTTCTTGATGCCTCTGTGCCTTTCCAAACCTCCTGATTACCTTAGTCATTGTATCCGAACTGACATACCCTTCAAATCCTTTCATTTCCTTGAGCAATTTCGACATGAGATCAAATTCCTTAGCCTTACCCAATATATCAACCATCAAATTGTAGTGTTGAGGAGAATGCACATAAGGTGTTTGTTTTTTTGCCCAAATGAAAAAACCAAAAGCCAAAACACAATCATTTCCAAATCTCTTCAAAACCTTCATAACCAAACTGTTGGAAACCCAAAAACCAGAATCATGGAGCGCTTGAGCAACATGGTGATGAGAAGGAGAAGAGTGACGACGTTGTTCCTTAAGAAGAAAAGTGGTGATTTTTTGAAAATGTATTTCCTCCTCCAACGATGACGATGGTTTTTCAAAGAGGAGTTTGGGTTTGGTTTGAAGGATGTTGGAATGAACCCAATGAGCGAGAGAAGGGAAAACGAAATCATCGTCGTGGGATGAAGGAGTTGGGTTATCAGAGAACATGGCCCATGGTGGAAGTTCAGGTGAGTTAACCACCATGCAGAAAGGGTTGATGAAGACATTGGAACAGCGAGCGGTGGTGATTGGTGGAGAAAGGTGGCGAGTGAGGATTCGGTGGTACTTGGACAGCATTTTGGGGGCAACGAAGGTTAATGCTAACTATTTGATTTCTGAAAATTTGTTTATTCAATGCTTTCAAAATTAAACTATTTGATTTTTTTAATAAATAGTAATTGTTAAAAAATCTATCAAGTCCCTTGTGGAAATGAATTACTATTCTTTTGGTGTTTTCATGTGTCCCTTTCATTTTTAGAAATGCTCTCACCATCATCATAAAATGCTCTCATCACAATCATCCTCACATATCTGTATTTAATGTTCATGTATAAAAGGAAGTTTTACAATATTAAATTCTATTACTTGAAATTAAATTAGAAATCAAACATTTCGAATTCAAAATGTACAAATTTTAATCAAATAAATTTTTTTTAATAATCAAATAGTTTAAATTAAATTCTTTGAAAAAAATAGTTTAAATTAAAATATTTGAATTCAAATATTAAAATAAAACAAGTAATGGAATAATTCAAATTTAATTAAAATACGATTAATGGAATAATTATTTAAATGTCAAAGAGATCAAATAATTGTTATATGTTAGAAAGTAAAAATATGATTCGATAAAAGTATAACTTTTGAAAATAATTTAATTAGATTGGGTAATAACCATTAATTTTTAAAATGATTTAAGTTAATATGTTTTTGTTTCTATTTTCAAATGTATATTGTATAGTAATAATAACGCATAATAGTCTTTATTCAAAACCAAAAAAAAAACACCAAATAATGTTAGACATTTCTTACTTTTTATTTTCGTAATAATGATATTAATGGTATTAGACAAATTATTTTTTTGACAAAATGATATGAAACAATTAATTTGGTTGTAATCATGTTAAAGATATTTTATTCAAAATGGCATTAAAACAATTAAACACAATATGATTTGATTTTCCTTAATAATAAGAAAGAACTATATGTTAGGGATACATATGGAAATCAACCAAAAAAATAGTAAATCAATAAAATAAAACTTATTAAACAGGGCAGCAAAAAAAAAAAAAAAAAATTATATTAAGAAAAGTCTGGAACCGAAAAATTTATGGTCAAATAATTAAACATTTCGAATTCAAAAATATCTTAATTAAAATCACAATAATCACAATAGAGTAGGAGTTTATTGTGATTGAATGGTGAGAAGAAACTAGCTTAATTAAAATCATATTAAGACTTTCTAAAATAAACAGCCTTAAAAAAAATTCAACCTGAAAAATATTTCTTATTTTTTTCGGCTGCGGACATAAGCTTAACAAGACCAAAAAAAATATTATTATAGTACAACGAAAAGGAAAGTATACTCACAGTTTCGAAGTCGTACTCGACGATGAATGTTCATTACTTCACTTGTAGGTTGTTGATTGCTTTGTCATATTCTGAAACTGGGTTTTTGAGTAGAGGACCTATCAAAAACCGCAACAAAAAAATAATTACATTAAAGGAATATGTGTTCAAATGTTTACCGGTTAGGCAGTGATACGATAGAAGAGTTTCAATATTTCTACCGGTCATGTTTTCTAAAATAGAATTAGAGTTAGTTGAGCAATAGAGATTTGAAGTATGACATGAATTAGTTAGATGGAGAAAAGCATGTAAGGGAATAGGGAATATAATTTACGGTATTAAGTAGTATATAAAGCATAACCAAGTAGCTAGTAAAGAATCAAAGAAAAGAAAAAGGTATGTTAACTAACCAGATGATGTTTTCAATGATTATGTGAAGTAAAGCGATTTATGAGTGATGATGTTGCTTTCAGTATGTCGTGAACCAAGAGTAAACCAAGAAATAAAGCGTTGAAATAAACAATATGTGAAAGCGATTTGTTTTGTTCAAAAAAATAAGGCAGATTTGTTTTGTCCAAAAAAATAGGAGATTAGGTGTGATCTGTTGAGAACACTTCAAAAAAATAGGGCCGATTTGTTTTGTTCCTTTCCAAAAAAACAGCTTATAATTAGGAACATAATTTTATTTTACTTTAGATAAACATTAAATGCAAATGAGTGGAGGAAAAATTAGAGATGACATTTTGCATAAATTAAATCTAGGGTTAATATAGTAAAGTTACACGAAAAAATTAAGTTAAATCTAGGGTTAATACTGCGTCACGAGTTAACTTTTAGAAATAAGAGATGACATTTTGCGTAAATTAAATCTAGGGTTAATATAGTAAAGTCGCGCGAAAAATTAGGTTAAATCTGGGCTTAATATTGTGTCATGGGTTAACTTTTAGAAATAAGAGATTAGGTTAAATCTAGGGTTAATACTGCGTCACAGGTTAATTTTTAGAAATAAGAGATGACATTTTGCATAAATTAAATCTAGGGTTAATATAGTAAAGTCACGCGAAAAAATTAGGTTAAATCTAGGGTTAATACTGCATCACGGGTTACCTTTTAGAAATAAGAGATAAGAGATGACGTTTTACATAAATTAAATCTAGGGTTAATATAGTAAAGTCGCGCGATAAAATTAGGTTAAATCTAGGGTTAATACTGCGTCACGGGTTTACTTTTAGAAATAAGAGATGACATTTTGCATAAATTAAATTTAGGGTTAATTTAGTAAAGTCACGCAAAAAATTAGGTTAAATCTAGGGTTAATATTGTGTCACGGGTTAACTTTTAGAAATAAGAGAGAGTTAATTTAGTAAAGACACGCGAAAAAATTAGGTTAAATCTAGGGTTAATACTGCGTCACGGGTTAACTTTTAGAAATAAGATATGACATTTTGCATAAATTAAATCTAGGGTTAATTTAGTAAAGTCACGAGAAAAATTAGGTTAAATCTAGGGTTAATATTGTGTCACGGGTTAACTTTTAGAAATAAGAGAGGGTTAATTTAGTAAAGACACGCGAAAAAATTAGGTTAAGTCTAGGGTTAATACTGCGTCACGGGTTAACTTTTAGAAATAAGAGATAAGAGATGACGTTTTACATAAATTAAATATAGGGTTAATATAGTAAAGTCACGCGAAAAAATTAAGTTAAATCTAGGGTTAATCCTGCGTCACGGGTTAAATTTTAGAAATAAGAGATGACATTTTGCATAAATTAATCTAGGGTTAATATAGTAAAGTCACGCGAAAAAATTAGGTTAAATCTAGGGTTAATACTGCGTCACGGGTTAACTTTTAGAAATAAGAGATAAGAGATGACGTTTTACATAAATTAAATCTAGGGTTAATATAGTAAAGTCACGCGATAAAATTAGGTTAAATCTAGGGTTAATACTGCGTCACGGGTTTACTTAATAATAGATGACATTTTGCATAAATTAAATCTAGGGTTAATTTAGTAAAGTCACGCGAAAAATTAGGTTAAATCTAGGGTTAATATTGTGTCACGGGTTAACTTTTAGAAATAAGAGAGTGTTAATTTAGTAAAGACACGCGAAAAAATTAGGTTAAATATAGGGTTAATATTGCGTCACTGGTTAACTTTTAGAAATAAGAGATGACAATGAAGTATGGAGGCTAAAGCAATGGTCAACCTGACAGTAGTTTGTTGGAACAAAGGGTGTTTCACAAGCCACATATTGAGTTTTGACAATAACAAGGTATTAAAAATAATCAATTGGATATGCTAAACAATTTGTTCAAGTGTACAGGATCCATAATCAAAGTACTAT
>Ga0228710_1003024_pt1 | contig 26762 bp, 15 predicted proteins | sample MedpolnodulmetaG_FD_177995 | JGI IMG/M metagenome (GOLD analysis project Ga0228710, IMG submission 177995) | Root nodule microbial communities from Medicago polymorpha collected in Santa Monica, California, United States - pink nodules | ecosystem: Host-associated > Plants > Roots > Nodule... | reverse complement strand
TTTTGTAAACACGCTTTATCTCAATGAACCCCTACGAATTTTACGAGATTCCTCACTCTCTCCATAAAAATGTAAATAAATACCCAATTTTAAAGATGGTACCTGAAGAAGTTTTGAAAAAGATCAAAGAAAGTACATCGACAATGATATTAATACGACTTTCAAGAGAATCTCATAGATAAATTATGACATCTTTAAGAAGACAATTTGTCTCTTATATGATCAACCACAAGATTCCAAAACAATAATGTACGAGAATCACATCAAATTGTCAACCCTTAATATTTAAAAGGAGTCATACCAACCTTAAATTTGACATTAAAACTGCATCATTCAACCAGACTTTTATGAAAGTTTACCTATGTGGTAGATGCTGACTGTGCAAATAGTGATGAACTGATGATGATCGATCTATAAGTTCTGAGGATGGTTGTGGTCTTTTTCAATGTTGATGGCGGCGGCAAATCTGGTGATGATGGTCTCCAGTTTCGCGATCTGAAAACACCGATGCCAAAATCGGAGTTGTGGTGTAACCCATAAAAGGTTGTGGTGGCGGTGTTGGAATTGGTGTGTTAGAAAGAAGAGGTGGAAGAATGTACCAAATGAGAAGAGAAGAAGAGGTGGAAGAATGTACCAAATGAGAAGAGAAGAAGAGGTGGAAAAATGAAAACAATTTTACCCCTTTTCTAATTATTCTTTTAATTAATTGAATTAAATAAATAAAAAAATATTATATATTTTTTCATTTTAATTTATAAATTTTATAATAATTTTTAATTGCCACGTGTATTGTTCATACACCATCATCAAGTGGCAAATAGGTAAAATGGTGCAAAATCATCCCGAAATTGGGTCCAAAGTCTTTTTAAAAAAATTAAAAAAAAATTGGAAGGCCATATATCAATTTTTTTCAAGGATCAAACCCAAACTTGTCATATTTAGAGTGACCATAAACATATTTTAACCCATTTTTAATTATAGATTTAGGCTCATTTGTTACGGATTAAAATAAAAATAATTTTAACATAAAATAATTTAGAGATTTTGGGTGCGTTTGTTTCAGCTTTACGAAAAATAGATTTTATGTTAAAAGAATCTAGAGATTTTTTTTAGAGATTTTAAAAAAAATCTAAAGCTATTTCTGTTTATTTACTATCCAAAAAATCACTTCTTTTAAAAATAATGATTTTTATCTAGTTCATATGTTACCTCGTTGTTTTTGAAAAAAATAGATTTTGAAAAAAGCTAATCCTAATATCTTTTCAGGGCTCGTTTGTTACGAATTAAAATAAAAGTAATTTTGACATAAAATAATTTAGAGATTATTTTTTAGAGATTTTATGAAAAATCAGAATCTATTTTGCGTTTGTTTACCGTAGCCTAAATCACTTTTTTTAAACAAATAATCTAGTTTGTTTGGATACAACTATATAAAATGGATTGTTTGTTACAAAATTAGTTCAATCTTTTAAACCATATTTTCTTTCTCTCCTCTAAAAATAATCTATTTTTTGAGAAGCTGCTCTTAACAACTTCTCATTTGAAGTTGTTATTAGATTCTGATTCTTTTAAAAAGTTGTAACAAACAGATACAAAACTCTTAAAAGTGATTTTTTTTTCTTAAAAAAGCTATAACAAACGGGCTCTCATTCTAGAGTGAAAATAGATTTTTTTGATAAAATGATTTTTATAAAAAAAACCTAAACAAACACTTAGAAATGACAAAAGTGGTTTTTTTTTAATAAAGAAAATCTAAAACAAACGCACCCTTTATGAAAAATCAAAATCTATGTTGTGTTTGTTTACCACAATAAAAATCACTTTTTTTAAAAAAATAATTTAATTTGTTTGGAACAACTGTATAAAAGAGATTTTTTGTTACAAAATTAGTTCAATCTTTTGAATCATATTTTCTCTTTCTTTTAAAAAAATCTATTTTTTGAGAAGTTAGTGCTTCTCATTTGAAGGTGTTTTTAAATTTATTTTATATTCTGATTTTTTTTAAAACTTAACAAACAAATGCATTACTCTTGAAAACGATTATTTAAAAAAAAAAGATTTTTTCTTAAAAAATTATAACAAATGGTCTCTTAATTCGAGCAAGCAAGGTAATAAAATTTGTATGCGCGGTTAATTCCGAAGACCGGCAGCTCCATTTACCGAACTCAGCCACAAAACTGGCATGTATGAATGATGATTTTATTCGCCGGCGGTGAAGGAAGTTGAATCCATGTTCTGAACTCTCTGCATCTAACTAAAATGTTCCTCCGCGTACGTAAAATCTACTAATCAATTTTCTTACTTCTATCTCCTTCAATTCAATCCTAATTAAACATTTCACTCTTACATTACAGGCTAATCCACACTCAGAAGACAGCATTTCCGGTAATTTCTACTTTACATCTTCATCACCTCCCTAATCTAATCACCTTCATTAATTCATTTCCAGATGACGACGACCATTACACTAATCTGCTTTCTTTACAAAACGACGCTACCAACAAGGTTCGTTCACGCCTAAGCTTATACATAACTTTATCATGTAAATGTAATTATCATTAATTAATTAATATTATCTTTTCTTTTTTTTAGCAAGATGAACAACTACCTCTTCCTGCGCGATTAGATTTGTTAAAAGGTGCCGAAATATTAATTAATTACTGTTTTACATTTTATACTTTGTTATTACTTATAAACTTTTCATTAATTTTTGCAGGAAGATTCTGTAATCACAATTCGTCTTCCTCATTTCAGGTATTAAGTTTTCATTATTATTAATTCTTACTTAGGCACTGTTTGGATAAACAACTTAATTTGAATCTTATAGCATAAGCGCTTATGTATAAGTTATTTTTATAAGCTATCTTGGAGAGTTTAGGAAAATAAGCTGAAAACAGTCTCATATAAGTTTTTTGTATAAGTTCTGTCAAATAGTCTTACAAGTGCTTATGTCAGTAGATAAGCTCTTATAAGCCAATCCAAACAGTCTCACAAGTGTTTATTATTACAATTATTATTGTTGTTGTTGTCAGACGTCGCTCGAAGATGAGGAGGTTGAAATGCCGGACTTCAATGAGGGTGACAACCAGGATGTTTTGGGAGAGGTGGTTGCTGATTCGGATGACGAAGATACTGTTTCTGAAGATGAGGTACTCTCTGAAGTTTACATATAATGTTTTTTTTGTTACCATGTGTTTGTTTATGTTTTTCCCTTTTGTTTGGGTTGTTACTAAATATGTTTGGAGTAAATTAGTCAGATTAGTCTTTTGAAAGATATAATTTTGGGTAGTAATGGAAATATTATGCCTGATGTCCTTAAATGTAGATTGGTTTAGTTAAATTAGTCCTTGTGATTCAAGGACTAACTTGTCGGATGGAATACGTTTAAGGACAATGCATGTTTAGTGGCCTCAGGGCGTAATTTCCATTATTTATGAACTAAGATGACCAACATTGTATCTTTCGGGGGCCAATTTGGTTACTGATACTTTTTCTTTTGATAATTCATTAAAGGGTAGCACTATCCTCTCAACCAGACTTCTCCAAAGATATGGCCCTCAATTTATCAGAAATGATGAAGTTAAAGATGCAAAAAGAAAATCAGAAGCATTGCTATGTTTTCAAGAAAGTGCTTCATCCCATGCTACCTTCTCAAAAGCAAATTCATCCGGTACCTGCACCAAGAAAAATGCTAGTTTCTGGGTTAGACCACAATTTACTTGCAATTCCCTGTTGAAACTGAAAATATTTGTTAGTGGGGCTTCTTGTTGAACTTTGAAGTCTCCTATATTTCTTTAGTGTCCTGTTTGTGTCATCTCAATACTGGCTGCAGTTTTTTTACGTGTTCCCCATGCTACATTTCAGGATTTGTAAAATAATTTTTGCTCTGAAATTGAGTAAGGTCTTTCCCTTTTTGAACTATGCTTAATTAGAAGTCCAATTTATGAGTGCCTCTTCTAACTCCTAGTCTGTAAGTGATGTTAAGTTCTGTAGGATATGTGCAACCGCAATCATATAGATAGAGAATCAACTAAATTTTTTTTTTTATATTTTCATCTCGGACATGATTTGTTGCTTTCCCTGCAAAAACTTTACAACATATCAATTTTTGGTGACTTTTATTTCCCCCATTGGTTAAACCCACGATATAACTAACAGATCAACAGTTTTTAATAAGTATATATTTATTTCCGCATCACTAATTGTCGTGTATATTTTAGATATACCCTGTGTGGATTTGAAATTCAAAGACTTGATCTTCCTAGATAAAGAGAGAGGCACATGGGAAACTATATTTCTATGGTTATTAATTTGCTCTTGAGTATTAGTAAATGGATGTTTCTTCAAAAAAGTAAATGGATGTTATGGATCTGGAATATGTCACATTTTTAATGATGGAATAAGACACCATTTTTGCAAATATTGTCAATTTCTCACCTTTTGACACATGAAGATAAGTTAGTTCACAGTATCTAGAATTGCAGATGCATCTTGCTGTGCCCTAACATATTTTCTTTACAAATGATGGATCTACTTTAGGTTTACTTTAGTAGTTATCACAATTACATCAATTTTGAATGGAAATATCTGAATATTAAATCGAACTGATAACTGTTGCAGGCATCTGCAACAAAGCTAAGCCAAGAATTTCATTGTCATCAGTGACACATAAATATGGGCACACTGGTCCTTCGATCTCTAATATTGATAGGCTGCCTGAAATTATGAAAGCTGATCATAGGCCTTCTGCAAGTTTAGATGGAAATCATCTTGAAGATGATGACATAGTGGAATTAAATTTAGACACCGAGCCTTCTGAAACCGAAGCTCGTCCACATGAATTTAATCTTCCCCTAATGGCTGATCTTTTTGACAACCTCCAGGATAAGACTGATCTGGTGGGTGGAAAATTTAGAAATGTTACCTTTATTCTTTGACACGTGTTTACTTTTTCCGTGTATAAGATCCTTCCACCTCTATTTTCCAGTATCCACGTGATAATCAAAGAAAAGGAAAAACAGTGCAGCTTTTTCAGAAGAGTAGTATATTCCATTTGCCAGAGACGGTTGCTGACAGTGAAGATTCCCCTGAACCTGTGGATAGCGGATCATCAAGTGACAATGAGGTATTACTGTTCTATGGTTACTCTTATACACTTATTATTCTATTGTCATATCTGGCTTTAAATCTGTTTACTTGTACAGGAAGCTGATCAACACATGAGAATTACTTTACCGGGAAAGAAAATGCAGACGATGGCAGATAGGTTTCACAATGCTTTAGGGTCTTCCTCTGTTATCGCTGAAAGTGTTGGAGCACTCAACTCATTGAGGTATAAAATTGTGGTTTCCTAGTATTTTTATGCAATTGAACACTTGAATTCAAATTAATTCTGAATTCAGTGTGTGATTGTCTTGCGAAATTGTCCAGAACTGGAATATTTGAAAAACTACAGCAGGCCATGCAAAAAGAAAAGGAAAGAGACGTCGATTTCTCCAAAAAGTTACAAGCTGGAGCTAGACCAGATAGTAAAATTTTTGCTTTTACTTTGTCTGCCCTTTCCATTGTTGTCTAAGTAAAACGCCATTTAAGGCTTCTCTATTGCACATAAAATCATTCATTAGTAGTTTTTTTTTTGTTGGCTAAATTGCATTTTTGGTCCCTTAACTATTTAGGTAGTACGGCTTTGGTCCCTTAATTAAAATTCGATTTATTTTGGTCCCTTAATTAAAATTCGATTTATTTTGGTCCCTTAACTTCTCTCCGTTACACATTTTGGTCCTTTCCGTTAGTTTTAATTCAAAAACGTTAGATTTTCTTCATTTTCTTCTGGAATTTTTCTAGGATTCTTGTTGTTGAAGGTTGATGGAGATGATATGAAGATGAAAAAGAGGAGAAGAAGATGAAGAAAACCTAACGTTTTTGAATTAAAACTAACGGAAAGGACCAAAATGTGTAACGGAGAGAAGTTAAGGGACCAAAATAAATCGAATTTTAATTAAGGGACCAAAGCGATACTACCTAAATAGTTAAGGGACCAAAAATGCAATTTAGCCTTTTTTTTTCCTTTTCATTTTTGAGGTTGCATATAGCAGATTTTACATTTGCTTCTAATACACATGGACATAGATGCTTTGACTTACAAAGAAACAAAAATTCAGGTGAATTTGGCTGTGTTGATGTAAACATCATTTCAAGATACCTGGATGGAAAGCTGATTGTTTGTCATTGCTCATTTAGCAAGTATACCGAGGTGAAGTTTTATAAATCAACAGATTCAATTTCCATTGGTTGCTCGAAATGCTTGTTATTGCCCTGAAAGTTTATGCTTTATACTTAAGAAAGTGCTTGGGTATCCTAGAATGCACCCTCAAGGCCTTTATTTCAAGGGTCCAGCTAATGATTTCCTCATGGATCCTGAGTAAGGAGTCAATAATTAGGAAGTTTTTATTGAAAAGTACAATATTTATTGCCTTGATAATATTAAAAACTCTACTTTCTAATAAAAAGATACTATTTTATATTTCCTTAACTATATCTTGAAGGCACTCATTAGCATTTGTCTTGTTTCAATAAATATATGTGTAAATTTAAAAAAAAAAAAATACACTTTTTCAGTTTTATTTTTTATTAATTTATATCTATAAAAAACAAACAGCTCAATGACTATTTGAGTGTCAAGCTCAATAATTACTCTTCTTTTTAATAGTTTTTATGTTGGGAAAGCACATAACACCAAGACTAAGTTTTCTATTATATAATTATAAGCTGCAGCCTGCAAGTAAAGGAAGTTAGGTTATTCAGCATGATTGTCTGTTGAATTATGACAAATGAGAACATGTTAGTCGTAGACTTGGAGAATGGAGACTCATGATGGTCTCTTAGTCTTTTGTAAACTCGTGTATTTTCTGCTATTCCATTTGATTTAGAGAGGTGCATTGGATTGGGATTTTAAAAGATTATTTGTGATAAAAAAAAATGTATAGTATTTAATCAAGATTTTTAATATAAATATTGTCGTATTCAATAAAGATTTGTACTAGCGAGAGATGATAATTATACTTGAAATGGAACAACCACCGACATTTAAGATATACCCTTATTTAATGTTTGATTATGATTTGATGGAAGGTGATCTGTTCTTTTTGCAGAATTTTCTCGTACAAGCTGAAGGAATGGGGTTTGGTGGCAGCAAAGATGGTCAAAGAACCATTATCTTTAGTCCAAGAGTTTGCGACAATGTTGACCTTGAAGTGGGGAGCTTAATCCGTATTCATCCTCCGTGGTAAGATTGCTATGTAACTATTATTATAAAATTTAATTGAGCCAAGTTTAATTGTTCTATAACTTAGATATTTTAATATCTACTCTTTGCTGTGGGATCTCAACTTGCCGTCGATTGCATGTGTTCTTGTTTCTTGATCTATTTCGGTTTTGGTTATTGAACAGGAAGGAAGTTCAAGTGGGAAATGATAATATCATCCTGTGTTCTTATTTCTCTGAAATCTCACCCCCATTTTGATTCATGTGGTCAGAGCAGACCATGAACATGTAATGTTCATTCTTGTTTCTTATAAATCAAAGAAAGGCGTGCAAGCCTCTGTCTGTAGTGAATAGAATAGCAAATTCGGTAGCTTCTTACTTTGACTCACGAGTTAAGGACACCTTTGAATTGATGTAAAGGAAATTTTACTGCTTCTTGTTTTCTTCTCTCAAACAAGAAATGCAATTTCGATAGAAAAAAAGGGGCATGGGCTGCATTTCAATAGACCTTAGAGGAGGTAAATGCTATTTTACCAAGATGTAAAGTTAGTGTATACACAGTTGTCCTTGAAACCTGGATGTTGGGTTCTATAATATTTATTACTGAGGATGAAATCTTAATTTATTCATTTGGTCGTAATCATGCTGCTGATGGTTCTGCATTATGTAAGTAACTTCCCTCTACACACATCATGATATGATCATATGCTGATTAGGAAAATCAAATCAATATATACCATATTTCATCATTTTAATTGTAAAAGAAAACAGAGTTCTTTTTTTGTTTGTTTTTTAAAAGTGTTATGTATTGTGAACATCACCTTTTGAACAACACCGAATTTATATAAGGTTTCAATAAACTAATACTTTGGTTTGAGTAATCATTGATAATAGCTCCGGCTTATTGTAAATTGGTTCGTGTAGAATGCAGAATGCTGCAAGATCTAGGAGGATTGTGGCTGCAGTTAGCTCAGTTTACACCAATATACAAGCCCCAAAAATGAAAACCGAAACCGAAGATGGAGTTGTCCACAAAAGAGTGGCTACTGTTGAACTTGCATGTTAATTTCCATTAATGCAACTTCAAAATTCTCATGGACTCAGATGTCATTTTCATTCTTGCATCTGTAGCTTCATTAATTTTGGAGTGTAAACCTTTTTGCATGTTGGCCAACGGTGTATTACACACCATGACCAAAGTTGTTACAGAAAATGGCAGCAAGAGAAGGTATCCAACCCATATTCATGCATAAGATGATCAAGGCCAAAAAATGTTTGAACTGGAATCAGCCAAATTCCATGAATGTGATGGGAAAATGTGATGAACACACTGTTCATACCGCGAGTGTTGTACGTTTCACCATTAACATTCATGCCAAAGCACTGTTCAGTGCGGGAGAAAAGAAAAAACCAGCCAAATGCCATGAATGTGATAGCGAAGGTCTCCAACACTTTCGACATCCACATTAATCAGTTAAAGGTCAAGAATATTTTCTCTTCAATGAAACACCGGTTTGTGGTAGCCCCAACAATTGATTTCTAGAAATGATGCACAATTGGTGTCTTTAGAATCCCTACCATCCTGGCCAATTCCCTGGCTGCAATGGTGTAATAAGCCTTCAAAAGAAGTACACAATTTCCATCATCATTTGAATACTAGGATGATTCATGCTAGAATGAGCGCATGAAATGCAAACATTTGAATACTATATACTGTTATTATCTTTTCAGTGCATGCTGCTGACCTTGTGGCAGAAAAGACAAAGGAAGGATAAAAAGGAATTATTCAACAGTAGCAGCAGCACACTTCTAAAAACAATAAAAGTGAACACTAGCAGCATTGGTATTTGGTTGCTCAAATTATCATTGTTGGATAACGAATTATTTTCAAAGTTTGATATCAACAATAGAATGCAATAGTATTAATACCTGAAGTTATGAATTAAAAGGAAAAAAAATTAGTAATCACAGTATATAAACCAAAACGATTGAATGTAGAACATAAACACCCTAGTAATGAGGCGAAAATGATACGTGCAAGAGGATTGGTGCAGTTGGAACAAGGATAGACAGTAGCAAGTTTGTTTTGGATTGATAATCGGAACAAATACAAAATTGAATTAGGACTGATGCATAACAATGGAATACTTTTGAGTGACTGAGTCGGCTATTGAAACATAACATAATACTACGAACTCACTAACAAAATTTTAATTTCAGATACAAAGAAGCTTGACACAAGAAACTCCTGGAACCTACTACTTTAAATTCGCTTGTAATTCATACACAGCAACGTTTACCAATATGGAAAATTAGTAGATATCATTTTTATTAATTGTACAAAAAAGGGGCTGGTTGTTGCAATCCTTGAATCAACTCAAACAATTACAAATTACTAAACGACAACTTTTCATCTAAAAGATGAGTTGTTCTTTTTACTAAACACAGTTCCAATAGGTTCTTGTTGTATGAGTGTCAAAGTTTTTAATCTCCAACATATATAAGGGATTGAGTCTTGTATTTATTTTAATGCTTGAATAACAATGTAAACAAAAGCTGGCATATATGGTGATGGAAAATGCTAGTGGTAGGTATTGCTACAAAGGATGAATGTATTTATGTATTTGTTATGGTAGATTGCCAAACTGAAGCAAGAGTTTTGGTAAAGTTGTGGAACCTACATCTGATTTAAGTATATACATTTAGCACTTAACACATATATTGATCACTAAGTACTTGTTTTATATATGAGAATCATGGCATCATATGAGCTACATCTAGAAGGATCCATAACAAAAAGCTATATATCTGCAATATTATTTTCCCTAATGTTTGTAGAGTCACGAAAATTGTAAATTTTCTTCTGTTTACTTTTTGAAACGCTCTAATGAAAATTGACTCGCATACATGTATAAAATTTGAAAATTTATTACGGCTTATAGGATGAAAGGGTGGGGAAGGAACATGCTGAGAGCGATGAAAATAGACAATCAATCCATGACACAGTAATTGTGAAAATTGTAAAGGCTATCGAATTAAGATTTAGCTATATGACTGATCTATATAAAACATGTACAAATGCACTTTTTTAAGCAAGGCTTATTTAAAATATGGATGACCTAATAGCTCACAAGTCAGAGGGAAACTCGCTGACTCTAGCAAGGCCAATTATTTTGAATGGTGTCATCCATAGATTTGCAATGTGTGTCATCTGTTTTGGTTTGTAACACAGTTCAGCAAACCAGAAGAAATTCAAGAGACAAAAGTGTAGCTTAGACACATACTTTGTTGTAAAATTGGGTCAATTGGTTGTAAAAGGGGTTATGAATTTGCTTGGGTCATGTAAAAGTTCCAACTAAAATTAATGAAATTATGTAGTTCTCATACTACTTTGACATTCGTTGAGTCACATTTCAATCTTTTGTTTACAAGTGGTAAACATGCTACTTATTACATCAATTGAACATTAAATCTTTAAATTATCTGCTAAGGGGCTTAGTTTCTGGCTTTTTCTGCTGTTATGACAGGTTTCTTGTGCTGTAATTTAAGTGTGCTGGGACTGGTTTTTGTGCATAGGCTTTGTTTTTGGTTTCCTGCTTTTCCTGTCCAGCCTGCTTTTGTATTGGCCTGTTGTAACACTTTTGCCTATTTGCACATCTTGTGCTAGGCGTATTCAATTTTACTAAGCTTATTAAAAAAAAAACATAGACCAGAGAGATGGAAAAGAAAAAGAAATCTAAAGGGCATATGCATTTCCTTGTTTATGTTTATAAGTAACAAATATTGACAAAAGGTAACTTGTAGAATATTTCCTGTCATGGAATCATGTTGTCATTGTCACAGCAAAAAACCTCAAAAATAACCTTATATATCACTAAATGTTGGTGTTGTGACTATATCAAAACAACACTAGATAATTACAGCTGCCAAGGAAGCTCAAAACATACATTAGAGAGCTCAAAAAAGATGCAAAAGACAGCTACGGCTTCATAAAAGTTCAAGACAGCTTAAATCTAAATTCTTTTGGTTTCTTGTCTATCTTGAAGAATGTTACTTGGAGGTAACCAATGGTAGTTGCTAGATCCCTGCAATAAAAAGAAGAAGTGATTTAGCATATCTCTAACTATATGAAACATGACATTACTTTATATATTGATCATTTGTATACCTGGCTTAAATGACCATATGAACTCATTCCTTGTAGCATACTAGTGAATGGAATTGATGATGAGTTAAAACTCCAACTTGAGGAATTAACAGAATGATATTCCTATCAAAGGATATAAAACAACATTATTACCTATAATATAATGTTATATATAACTTATTAAGAATGGATTGCCAAAAATAGAAACCTGAGATGGTGCTATAAAAGACATATCTAGAACATTAGATCCTTTGTCCATGCAATTGGAAACATTAGAAGGAAGAATTAGTAGCACAAAGTTGAATGCCTTTTTGTTTCACTGATGCTAAATCAAAAAATTAACAAAATCATGTACTAACAGATCAGAAAATAATGATAATCTAATTAAAAAATCAATACAATTCCTCACATTTATTTTGCTTGACTTTTGTAGCTAATCTTTTCCTTGTCTCAAAGTGACTTTTCTTACTAGTATTGGACATTCCTTTTGTTTTTGCTTGACGAGGATTCAAAATTTCAACAGTCTCATTATCCTCCTTTTCATCAATAATTTTCCCATTAGTCATTGCATTTGAATCTACATTGAGATTACTTGCTGGTGTTTATAACGCGCGGAGGCTTGCTTTGACTATTTTTGAATTCCTTCTCACTCTCCAATTGCCGCCACTTCTTTACCATTTTCTCAAATTCTAATAAAAACTGAGGTAGATGGGTTGTTGTACTTGCAATTTCACCTAATAGACTATTTGTATTCTCACTTCTCTGAGATGACTTGATATCTGCAGAGAATACACTCTTGCTATATGCAGTGCTCCATTTGTGACGAATTTTGTACATACTTTTCAACCACTTATGATCCTGAAGCTTGTACTCATTTATCATCTCAGCCCAAGTGTTTTCAAATTTTTCTTCTGAGTCACAGCCTGACATGCATTGATTCAACAAACTTCGAAACTTACGGTCAGATTTTAGATCACCTAAACGAGAAGGAGCATTTTTAGAAATATGCCACAAACATAATCGATGACTTGTTTTTGGCATTACATCCGCAATTGCTTTGGCCATGGCTGCATCTTGATCTGTAAAGATTGTTTTTGGTTGTTTGTCTCCCATACTCTCCAGAAACACTTTAAACAACCAATTAAAGGAAGTTGAGGATTCATCTAATAACAATGCACAACCAAACATGACATTTTGCCAATGATGATTCACACCAACAAAGGGAGCACAAATCAAATCATATTTATTTGTTCGGTAAGTGGTATCAAAAACTACAACATCTCCAAAACAATCATAATCAACTTTGGACTCGCCATCTCTCCAAAACACATTCATCAAACGCAACTCTTGGTCTAATTGCACACTATAGTAGAACATGGCATCATGTGCTTGTCTATTTCGTAAGTTATTCACCAAAGGTTGGGCATCCCCTGCTTCAATTAATTTTGACTTTTCAGTGTAAACAAAATTGTGCACATCTTTCATCGTCATACCAAGATTATCAAATCCACCTACCTCTTCCCCCAAATACTCCAAACATTTGTAACCTTTATACCAGAATTCACCATAGATTTTATAAGACCACCTTTGGTTTGTGATACGTTTCTCATAGATCGCAGCAAATGTCTTTGGTCTGGTGGTGCAAAGTCATGACCAAATAAATTTGATTTGGACTTGTGACCATGTAAGAATTGCTCTTTCTCCACATTCCATGAAACAAAATCAGAGTATTTTTATGAACTCTACTGTTAAATGTATTATTATTATTAAAATAATAGCAATTAAAATGCCGAACCGTGCAGTTATCATGCACGGATCAATAAGAAAATAATAGAAATGGAGGTTTTCATTTTCAACAAGAAAGAGAAAGTCTAAGAGTAGTAACATGTGAAACATTAAAATAAAATAAAAAATAGCTTACACCAGCACTTCAAGATACTAGCTTACAAGACATCGCCCAAAGAGGAGTTTCCTATCACATTCATGGGGACGAAAATGAGGCGGAGCCGTTATTTTTCTCAACGATGGCCTTGAAAATATCATCCAGGAAACAATATCCGTGGACACTTTAGGACAATGTTGCAAATTGATCTCTCTCAGATGTGTGCAGTTTTCTACCACTAGCCTCACTCCCTTCTCGGTGACTTTGTAACAACGTTTCAGGTTCAGTTGTAGAAGACGAGGGCAAATCTTTGAGATATCATACAGTACTTCATCATCGATTCTTGAGTGTGACAAGTTCAGCACCTCCAGACTGGAAGCTTCAAAGTTGATTGAAAATGGCTTATCTAGTGGGATGAAGGCAAAGTACAAATGCCTGATCTTACGACATCTGTTTAAAAGTATATCAACACCTTCTTGAGATATGTAATGGCAATAGGTCAAATCAAGAAGTTGCATATTAGGAAACATGAGAGAAAAAGTGTTGATGTCTTTGTCTTGCAAACGTGAATTGAACGCCAAATAGAGAGACTTGACTTGATGGTATACAACGGAATCCATGGAGGAGGGTATTGGACCAATTCCAATATTTGTTGCCTCCATTCTGATCTCGGTGAGCAAAGGACAGTTCTTAAGGAGTGCAAAGAAGGCTGAATCGGTGAGTTCGTCACAACCACTCACATTTATAGACACCAAATCACCAAGAAATGCACACAGGTCAATGAAAAGTTGATCATTGAAAAACTTTGCATGTTGAAGACCTAGATGCTGCAGAGAAGGACACTTTGACAAGAGATGAGAGATGCCGGTGTAAGTATAATGGGAACAACCTTGGAGGACAAGTTTGGTCAAAGGAGGAGGTTGACGTGCTAGAGAGTAAAGCAAGGAATCAGTAATGCAGGAGAAGGACAGATCAAGACAAGTTAAGCGCCTCAAAGTGGCAAATGAATCAATGAAGTATGAGTTAAGGTTTTTAATTTCTTTTGCTTCCTTAAAGTTGGTAACAGAGAAAGAATTCAAAGTGGGTCTGTGGCGGATAGCAGAAGCAATACCAGCATGGGTTATGAGAGGGCAGTGGAAGATAACCACCTCTTGGAGGAACACACAGTTCACACAGAGTTGAAGAAAGGAGGAATCATTAATGTAAAAATGACCAGAGAGATTAACCTTGCGAAGTTTTGAAAGCTTATGAGTAAGAAGGTTGAAGGCATTGTTATAATGGTCGGCTTGGTCATCGGATAATCCTCTCGGGAAACTGATATCCAAATGTTGAAGGAAGAGGAAGGAATCTGCGATGAAAGTAATATCAGTAAATTTGAGAGAAGCAATATTGGAACAAGTGAGTGAGGTCAAGGTGTTATTGAGAATAGTTTTCAAGCCTAGTGCAGGGAAGGTGGGGTGGTTGGAGAGGTTGAGGGATGTGAGGTGGGAAACAGAAATTGGAAAACGAGAGAGAAGTGCGTTAAGATCACCGCGGAAATGAGAGAGATCGAGGGAGGTGAGGTTTGGGAACCTTTGGAAGAGGCGATGGATTGGTGATGGATTGTAGATTAATGCAAAGGAGTGCACAGAATGGTTTGTGATGGAGAGAAACTGTTTCGATACAAGGGATAGAGTCTCTAAGCAACACTTACGGTCATAAACGCTATCGTTCTCGTTGTTGTTGAGGAGTTTCGATAACACGTATTCCCAGCCATCCTCAGGCAAACCTCTTTCTCCTCCTGTTGCTGTTGCCATTCTTTTTCTGGATGCCATTCTTTCTTCTCTTCTCGATCACTCGAACAAACCCTAACCCCTCGGTTCAGAATGTATTTCTTTGGACATATTTGAATGGATGGGAGTATTATATAGTACCTTCTTCTGTTTGAAACAAACCACCACAAATCGTGGAAAACAAAACAACTTCAAATATATGTCGGAAAATTGCTGTTCTTTGAAACCCTCCTAATGACATATGGAAATTTCAAAAAAGACCCCAGCGGTAGTTAACTACCGTTGAGGAAGCCGGCAGCATTTAACTACCGTTGAAGCCAGCGGTTGTTAACTGTCGTTGCGTACTTGGTTCAATTTCCAGCAACTTTCTCCTTCCCTTTTTCCCCACATTTGAACATGTTTTATACATTTTAAACAATTTTTTTCACTTTTTATCCAATTGCAAATTCATGAATATAAAATGTACGAAATTATATTTGACATGATAAAAATAAAGCGCAAGAAATAATATAAAACGTACGAAAATGTCATAGAAATACGAAACGGTATGAAACACGTCATAATAATACATCACCATCATCATAGTTAAAATGTACAAAAACTTACAATTTTGGTCTCTTAAGTACAAAAACTACAATTTTGGCCCCCTAAGATTTAGCTCATTTGCATCTTTGGTCCTTTTGGTCAATTTTGACCAAATCAACGCATGTGTGGCATGCCATGTGTGTAAATAATGAATTAAAAAAAAATAAAAAAGGCCTCATAATCATTTTATAAATTAAAAAAAATTAAAAAAGATATTAAAAATTAAAAAAATCAGAAGGAAAAAAATAGAAATAAAACCCAAAATAAATACTATGAATATGGCCCCATTGCTCTACCCCTTACGGTTCTGATTCATTAAAATCAAATATTAAAATCAATTTATTTATTTGAAAAGTGGATTCAAAGCTTTTCTTTCACACCTCAAACCCAGAAGCAATGCTTCCTTCCAAAAAAAACCCTCTCCCTCTCATGCGCAACCATCGTCTCCCTCTTAGATAAAAAAAACCACCCTATCATATCTAAAACAAATAGGTCGGAGAAACCTGATCAGATCTAAGCGAAACCCAGACACACCATGAATCACTCCATTAAAGGAATTAATGGCGGAACACACTCCATTAAAGGATTAAATCGACACATAGAGAAAGATTCCCTAAGTTGTTGAATGCCAAAGATGATTTTCCCCATGTACGGCCTCAGATCCTCCTTCTCTAGACTAATCCATCTAATAAGCTTTTGAAAATCGCTTTCAAACTCCACCGTCCGGAAGCAGCAATCACGAGCAAGGTTCATGGCATAGTAGCACACCAATGACCAAAAAAAACACCACCATATCAGGTCCAAAATTGAGAGAAAATTAATAGACAATTGACATAAAGAAGAACAACATAAGTGGGGGAATTGAGAGAATTTGATTTAAGAAAGAAAAAATTCTAGGCTTTTTTAAGAAGAACAACACCTTTACGTGCCATTCCTTTTTCTTTCCTTGAATTTTATTTTTAATTTTTTTCCTATTTTTTTTATGGTTTTTTTAAATTTTTTAATTCAATAATTACACACATGGCGTGCCACGTAGGCATTGACGGGTCAAAATTGGCCAAAAGGACCAAAGATGCAAAGGGGCTAAATCTTAGGGGCCAAAATTGTAGTTTTTGTATATAGGGAGCCAAAATTGCAAGTTTTTGAAAGTTAAGAGGGAAAAAGTACGCTTTAGCCAAATAAATATAAGACTCAATCCCTTATGTTGGAAATTAAAACTTGGCCACTGTTATCGAACCAGAACCTATTGAAACTAGTGGCAAAACTTAAAAAGAACAACTCATCTTTTAGATGGAAAGTTTTCATTCAGTGTTTAGTAATTGTTTGAGTCGATTCCTAATCAAAATGATATCTACTAACTTGCCATATTGGTCACTGTTGCTGTGTATGAATTACACGAGAATTTAAAGTAGTAAGTTCCACGAGTTCCTTGTGTAGCTGAAGTTGAAATTTTGTTGGTGAGTTCGTAGTGTTGTGTTTCAATAGACAAACATTCACTCAAAAGTAATTCCACTCTTATGCATCAATCCAAAACAACCTTGCTATGGTGGTCTATCCTTGCTCCAACTGAAATAATTCTCTTGCGCGTATCATTTTCGCCTCATTACTAATTTGTTTATGTACCCGATTCAATCATTTTGATTTATATACAGTGATTACTAATTTGTTTTTCAAACATTTTTTTGGCCTTGATCACCTTATGCATAAATATTGGTTGGATACCTTCTGTCACAACTTTGGTCATGGTGTGTAACGCACCTTTGGCCAACATGCAAAAAGGTTTACACTCCAAAGTTAATGAAACTACAGATGCAAGAATGAAAATGACATCAGAGACCATGAAGAACATGAGAATTTTGAAGTTGCATTAATGGAAATTATCATGCAATGGACAACTGCCAACTTTGGTTTCTGTTTTCACTTTTGGGGCTTGTATATTGGTGTAAACTGAGATAACTGCAGCCACGATCCTCCCAAGCTCTTCCAGCATTCCACATTCTACACGAGCCAATTTACAATATGCCTGTGTTAATATCCTTGATTACTCAACCCAAGGTAGTAGTTTATCGAATCCACAAATTCACGGAAGAAGATCAAAATCAATCCATTAAATAAGCATGCTTCCGAATCATCAACAGCTTCTATTGAAATCAAGACAGCAGAATATGTAGGATTAGAATCAGATTTCATAGTTGCTTCTGGTAGAGATCTTAGATATGGTTTTATATCTTTGATCATTAGTTAATTGTTTCCTCTTATTTTCCGGACAGGCAACTGGGCAAGTCTTGTAGCGCTTCAGTAGAGAGAATATTACAGTAGAAAACATGTGTAGAGGCTTAGGTGTATCATTTCATCCAAGAAGATTTAACTTGGGAGGTGGAGGGCTGAAAACATGTGTCTCTCCTGAAACCATTTTGAGTGGTTTTTCCCTCCTTTGATTTACATTTATGATAATGAGAATCAACCAATAGTATCATTATGTAACAAAAACTTGTAAGGTTGAGTCAACAGAGTGATGATAAATGGCGCATAAAATATTTACCAGGTTGCGTCATGCAACTTGCATGTCTAGTTTAAAATAATACATAAATTTCAGCCATAAAGTTATTCCAATAAATTTTAGTGCCTTGCAAGTAAAGGAAGACAAATGGTAGCAAGTTCAAAGACTATGATGTTAGTATCGAAAGAAAACCTGAGTTCTGCTGTCAATCCAACTAGACTATTGTATATGAATTCAGATCATTGAGTCTTAGGTACACATGGTTAATTTCCACTTGCCATCTTGATAATCATTTTTCTTTGTAACGGAAATTGAATGCCCTCTATACCAATCCAGCACAGCAGTTGAGTTCAACTTCTAGATGATCTCTTGCTAGTTGCTACTGATTTTTCTAAGCCCATTCAGCTGCCAAGGTAAAGGAAGGAAAACAAAACTACATTTGAGGTTAGCAAAGAATATGATATATATATGCTTGATTGCTACATGTCACAATCATACTTGTAAGATGGACAACACTTAGCATCAGTTTGACAAAGATACTAAACGTGAACCTACTCTCACTTGAAATTTGACAATCTACTTGAAGATTTATTGCTTTATAAGCTCAAATTCTTTATTATTACTTCAACAGATCGAAGACAAAATTACATTGATGAGACCGACATATTGGCCAGCATACATCAACATGCTCTTAAGATCAACTAAATATTCACTTACCTCACTATATATACTGTTAAACCCTAAAAACCTGCCAATTAGGCATCATAGCCCACTCTTTACTTGCCATATATCCTCGCCACATTCTTTATTACAAAAAATCACCTTTTTCTTATCATTCCTGCTCAGGTCTCTATCAAAAAATTGTACATGCACTGCAAGGCCGTTCATGGTGAGCTGGCTTCCGAGATTGTGGAAGAGTTTGTGTGGCAGTATGTGAAATTCCCTTTTGATGATGGCAAGGTCCCTCATGTACATGCATAAGTCAATGGGACCAGTCAGGCTAGTTTGTGTGCACTCACTCCCCCTAAAGCTTGGTAGTTTTTGATTTTGCATAAAATTGTGTATGGATGAAAAGATACATGATTTTATTTGATGGTGATAAAAGTTGTGAAGGATATTAGTCTTTGGAACTGGGGTTAAAGGGAGAGTAAAGATATAGGGTAGAGAACAATGAAGGTAGTATGGTGTAACAAATGATATATTTTTTATTAATTATCATTTATTTGGTTCAACCGGTTGAACTAATTGAACCATGCCCCCAAGGTGTCGCTGGTTTGATCTCCGATAGGATTTTAAAACATTGGTAATCTGATATCCGCTATCGCAACCTAGACTCACTACCAGCACTATTACATCACATTTACTTAATTTTGAAATCAGCCTAAATACTAGTGCATTCTCTCAACTTTCCAGAAGCATGAAAAATACCAGACATGAATTTAGCAATGGCAGTAAAATTGATGGCGACATTTGAATTTAGCATGAAAAAGGATATAAGCAATTATAGAAGTGAATAAAATGGTGTTTGTTTGTATCAACATATTCCAGTCTCTAAAGAATGTAGGCTAGTCTGGTTTGACTATGAACTACAAATTCAATACCATAATAGTAAAGAAGAAACATTATTATTACCGTTAATTAGAGGTTTTAATGGAACATGATTTGACAAGAGCCTCTCCTGATATTTTGTTCATTTGCTTTTGCTTCAAAGGTAATGTAATAAGTAACAAGAGGAATAAGGCACCTAGTTGCCTTGACAAGCTTATGAAACTCATACTTGATACCCTAAATTAATAATGAATGAATGAAAGAATAAATATAACAATGGTGGTGAAGTAGTTTAGAACCTGGTTGTCGCTACTGTACTTTGTCCAAAGCACTAATCAGCCACTGCCTGTTCCGCTTTCTCTTGTTGTTTCTTCATAGCAGGATTCATGTACACATATAACGGATCCGATTCCACTTTTGATTCTAAACCTAAACCTATTTAACCTTTATGTTAAAATATAGGTAGTTATATTCATTTCTATCTCTCTTCCATTTTTGTATCATTTTCACTATCATCAATGCAATAACTTTTTAAGTTTTTTCTCTTTATTTTTCATAGATGCCATGTTTCTCAACACCTTAATTTAATCTATAAACTTTTAGAAAAGAAAAAAAAAATCCTCAAGAAAATTCTTTGTATTTAACCCTCTTATGATAGTTACTCTAACTTCGCCGCTTAGTGATTTTAAGTTACCTGTCGATAAGTGAGTTGGTCATCCAATATTTTTACCATATTTATCTTTATCTTGACCATTAAAATAAAATATCCTATATTTTTTTATAAACTCGTGATTTTTTCCCTCAAAAGAAATAAACTCGTGATTTTTCTTGATTAATGTTTCAAAACTTTACTAGAAGGAGGAGTATAACTGTACATAGCATGGGAATCATTATTTTTGGTCATGAGTCACTCTAGAAAGATAAATGATTAACACATCACACTTACACAGTAACACGTGACTTCATTCACATACTGCCACGAACCCGTTCTCTTTCAAAACCCTCTCCACTCCACTTCCAAAAATATTCATGTGAAAAATAATTTCGAACTTTTACAATAAATATGTTAAGTTGTGATGAAATTTTTATTGTTTAATAGTTTTCTCCTCACATAACTTGTTTATTTAAAAAAATGGAAGAAAATTCTTAATTTCTTTTAAAAGAAATAATAGTATACAGTAGTATGAATAGATGAACTGAATATATACTCATACTACTTAATTGGAAATTTTGTTTTTTTGTTGTTGTTGATAACAATTCTACAAGTTCTCTATTGGTTTTCACTTGTTCGGTTTTCTTAAATAATAATAATAATATAAGCTTGAGAGACAAAGAAAAACAAGCTCACCATAACATCATTTATAGTTGTATGTTATCATGGATTCATCTGCAGGTTTAGTGACCAAATTGTGGAGCTTTATTTCTTTCCTCCCATTTTTCTTCTTGCTCTTAATACTTGGTATCATCAAAGGTTCTTTTTTTTCTTTTTTACTTATCACTTTGTATTGTTATTTCAGTGTTCTAGTTGTTAGACTAAAACACATTTATAAAATGTGTGTAAGAGGGTGCTTCAAAAAAAAATAAAGTATGGATGCTTATATAGTCTCTAATAGTACATAATTTCATAAATAAAAATTCATGATTATCATTAATGTTGAATGCATTGTAAAAGTAAATATTCATTATAAGGTGATTCCTCTTGGCAGGTGCATTGATAGGTCCAATTGCATTTGCCATATTGGTTGTTGGAAATTCAGCTGTTATCATTGGACTTTGGACTGCACATGTTGTTTGGACATACTATTGTGTGGCAAGGTTGTAATTTCTTTCCAAATTCTTTAGACTTGCAATTGCAAACTATGTTAGAAGATTATATGTTTCGTATGTTCTAACTCAATCTCACTCATCAATTGTTTGCCTTTGACAACAGAACAAAGAGGTTTGGACTAGTTTTCAAGATCGTGGTGTTGATATGTTTGCCGGTTCCTTTGATAATTTTGCCGGTAGTTGGTATTGTTGGTAGCTTTTTAGGTGGAATTGGATATGGCTTTTTTGCTCCTCTTCTTGCAACTTTTGAGGTTGTTGGAGAGAATGTTCAAGACAAATTTTACCATTGCTTCATTGTAAGTGAGACTTTCTGCGTATGTATCCTTGTGGATTAGAAGTACCTTGAAAATTTTGCCACCGTATGTGATTTATTCCCTGTTTGGAAAAAAACCTTAAGCGCTTATCATGCAAGTGCTTATGTATATGTTATTTCTATAACAAAGATATGATACAGTTAAACCGCTTTCATATTCTATCCTAAAGAGATTGTAGAAATAAGTAGAAAACAACTAATGGACATATCATAACTTGTTTCCATAAGCTCTTTCAGACAGTCTTACAAATGTTTATTTCGGTAGATAAGCTCAAATAAACCAATACAAATAGCTCCATAGTTAATTGTCCTCCTTTTCTAGCTTAATTATCCTATAGTAATTTCTTAAAAGCTTCTGTCTTGAGCAGAGGGTAGGAAGCATTAATGCAACTTAATTATGATATCAGGATGGTTGTTGGTCAACAATTGAAACAAGCTGCACAGTGGTTCAGGATGTCACAGACTTTTGCTTTCACTCCTATTTTTCATACATGGATGAACTAAGAGAAAATTTAAACCCTCAAGAAAAGCCATTTGATATCAAGTAAGTTGTTCCTTCCAAATATATGTTTGATAGTTTGTGTATGTAGAAAGAATGTTGTGGAGTAATAGTTTAGATAAATTTTTTCTTAGTCTCTAGATTATCAAATCGTGATTCGGAAAACTTGAATCATGAATACCTTAGTATGAATTGTAAGATACATTGTCAATAAAATGTCATTTTTTAAGTAAAAAAAAAAGTGACATAGCAAACAATTATAAGTTGAAACATCATATATGAACCTAGTAATAATTGAAGATTCAAGTCATGTATCAAATAACAAAAGAAAAGTGGTTGGTTATACAAGATATAAAGTAGTTACACTAAGTTTAGGTGGCAATTCATTTGAATGAATTGGTATTCATGTCAAAATAAACACACACTAGAGATTTGTACCGATTGAATTCAATTCGGTATAACATTGAGATACAGCGTGCATGTATTGTAATATACTGATAACCATAGTTTTCTTTGTTAGATTGTCACTATTACCATGTTGCTTGTTGGTGATTTTGGTTGGGGTGCCCTTTGATGTGGTTTTAATCACATCAATTGCTATATGGAAGAGTCCTTACATGCTGTTTAGAGGATGGAAGAGACTATTAGAAGATTTGATTGGAAGAAGGGGACCTTTCCTAGAAACTGAATGTGTCCCATTTGCTGGTCTTGCCATCATCCTTTGGCCGTTGGCTGTTCTAGGTGCTGTATTAGCAGCTATCATTGTCAGTTTTTTTCTTAGCCTATATGGTGGAGTCGTTGTCCATCAGGTTAGTTAAAGTACGATGCTTCAATTTTTGTTAAGCTTCTTGTATATCTATTCGGTACATGTAATTGAAATTCACAATTGTCATTTTAATTATCTATGCAAGTTTTAAGAGATTTTATTGAGTGAATATTTCATTGTAGGAGGACTCACTGAAGATGGGGTTTGCCTACATTGTATCTGTGGTTTCACTTTTTGATGAATATGTGAACGATTTACTCTATTTGAGAGAAGGATCCTGCCTTCCCAGGTGCTATCAAATTTTCTTTACCGTGCTATCATTTTTTTTACCGTGCTTACAGATTATTATTGTTGAAGAAAAGTACTAGCAACACACTATGTGACATTTTCTTTCCAATATCTCTCTGTTACAAATTAAAGTTCGTGTGGGTTCATCTAATTCACATCGTACACATTCTCAAAGTGGATGGACCTACATGAAATTCTACTAAAAATAGAGAGTGTTGGAAAGAGTGTCTTGTTCGTTCCAACACTCCATTTTTAGCTGAAGTTCATGTGGTTCCATTCCACCTAATTAAACGTGGTACTCATTCTCAAATTAGAGGAATTCACACATGAGTTTCAACCAATAGTAGATATAGCGTTGGAAAGGGTGTTTTTGCTAATACTCCTCATATTACATAAGTTTGTTTTCGGCAGCAAACATTGGTCACTAATTTCAAGTAGTACTTGTGACAGCCAGGCCAGTATACCGTAAAAATGCGAAGCGTGCACTTGAGAGGAAAAAACTTGAAGGAAATGATCATAATTTGAAAAATAGGAGAGATAGTTCACAAAACTCGAAACACACCCTACAGCAATCCAGAAGTGTGAAGTGGAAAATTCAGCAATATAAACCTGTGCAGGTGATGGTAACATGACTTAAATAAGCATTTTCTACGAATTTTTTGAACTTGAAAAGAATCGTTATTTTGCAGGTATGGGACTGGTTTTTCAAGTCGTGTGAGGTAAACGGACGGATAGTCCTCCGTGATGGTCTGATAAGTGTGAAGGAAATTGAGGAATGCATTTTCAAAGGCAATTGCAAAAAATTAAGCATCAAGTTACCTGCTTGGTCCTTGCTACAGTGTCTTCTAACTTCAGCAAAATCAAATTCAGATGGATTGGTTATATGTACTGCTTTTATTGCTCATGCCATGCTTTCATTCCATTGGAATACGTAAATATGCTCATGCTTCGATGTAAATGCATTTGCAGATGATGATGTAGAATTGACAAGGATGAATGGACCAAAGGATAGAGTGTTTGAGTGGTTTATTGGACCTTTACTGATCATGAAAGAGCAGCTTAAGAATCTTGAGCTGGAAGAAAATGAAGAAACATGCTTGAAAGAACTTGTTATGAGAGGCAAAAACGATATACCAGAGGATTGGGATAGCACTGGCTTCCCATCTAATGACAATGTTCGAAGAGCACAATTGCAAGCTATAATTAGAAGGTATATTTCTAAATGTTTATCTCATTACATAATCACTTATGTAACTATATGTGAGAATGTATGAAAATAGTTTATGACATGTCTATAAACTGTTTTTAACTTATTTCATGATTGTTTTTATCATAGTTTATGAAAACAGCTTACTACTTAGTATAAAAACAGTTCAACCACATTCTTGATGCATATGCTAAGTGTTTCAACTCCTTCTCATTTGGTATTTCATTGCTACAGGTTGCAGGGGATTGTGTCTTCCATGTCTCGTATGCCAACTTTTCGACGAAAATTTAGGAATCTAGTGAAAATTTTGTATATAGAAGCATTGCAAGCCAGTGCTTCAGCTAAAGAAGGCAACAATATTGATGAACCTTAGCAATATAATGTTGAAAACGTTACATATGAAGACCATAGTTTCTTGTAACTTCAGTAAGGGTTTTGCAATCATTGTACATTATGGCCATTTTTTTGTTTTCCTTTTTCTGTATTTCTTACTTACCAAAAGAACTAAATGCACCAAATTCAAAAAATATGAAGTTTGCAAAGCTTGCCAAGAGATGCAGTCTTTGATAGTTCACATGCTGTCATGAAGTGTTTGTTTTGATAGCTCTAAAAGAACTAGTGTTCTGAAAATGGGATCAGACCGGTCTGATTAAACTGAGAATCAATCAATTTGGCAGTTGGTTCAACCGGTTCATAGTCTTATAAAATCATATCGAACTAAGATAAAGATTGAACTTTTTTTACTCCGGTTCGATTTTAACAACATCGAAGATGATTGAAAAACTTCTCAAAGGTTAAAAATTTTTACTTAGGTTCTTTATAATATGACAAGTTCAATAAAAGTGCAGTATATGCAAGCCTTGAAGCTGGGGTAAAAAATAACCCTTCTCTCCTCAGCCCAAATTTAGTCCAGGAATAACTATCTACAAAATTCAGCTGAAAATAAGATTTCATGATTCATTAGTGCAACTAACTTAAGAACCTCAGATTGAGTCTTTCAAGCACATCTAAAAGCAAGGGGTTAACTGTGATTGAGTTTAGATCATATTCATTTTTGCAACTAAGTACTTTCAACAAATCCTTCCAAAAGTTATTTTACTTGCAAGACAAGAAAGCCAACCAAAGGGATCATAATGGTAATCAGAAACACATCAAAACAAACATCAATTGATTTCCATGTTACATTTTATACTAAAAGATAGCTTTTAAAAGAGTTTCTTCTATTTTCCCTTGGTCTTGTTTTCTTTCGTTGTTTTGATAAAGAAAAAAGACTACAACCTAAGCTTGTAAGAATATTCTAGATAACCAGAGACTAATTTATGCAGATCAATATATAGAAATATTGATAAAAGTTATCTACTAACCATATATAAAAATCGTCCATCAGCAAAATTTCATAATTATTCTTATTTATACTCACAATCTTATTAATTTTGTGTTTAATAGTCATTTTGCAAAATATAAAACCAATTTTTTCTTGTTTCTTCTCCTTATTATCCAATTCCATTAAATATCGGAAGGAAAAAAACAATGCATTACCGCGTAAATATAAAAAAAGAGTTTATTCTACTCTTTAATGCCATAAGTATAGGAAAATAGTTTATTTTCATCTCTTTTAATTTCTTAATCTCACTAATTTACATATAAAAATAATCAATATACATTAACGTTAATATTTTTAAAATAATAATTAGTTTTCAATATTTAAGCATATCAACTTTCTCGTATCGGTATATATAAAATTTGATTTTTGATATATAAGCGTACAAAATCTGCAACGAGTGTGATGTAAATATTTAACGATATTTTGTATATAAAAATGTGACCCATAAGTAAATGCTTACTTTGAACAAAATCGCAATTTTTGATGTTTTGGTTTAAAAATCAATATAAATTAATGCTTAGTCGGGATGCTACGAAACTTTACATATCCTCTCTATAAGAAAAAAATAGAAGGTAAAAAAAAAAAAAACTCAGATTACAGGTTAGAATCTGTGTTTTTTATTTTACAGGGTTGATTTGAACAATTAACCTTTTAAAAAATAGTACAAAAAAAATTAAAGTTGTAGAATCTTACTACTCCATCAATCATGCTCCTTGCCACGTGAAGATGGTACTTGGCGAGCACAGACACGTCAATTAGGCCACCAGATATGTCCCCCCCC
>Ga0228710_1003023_pt1 | contig 26764 bp, 15 predicted proteins | sample MedpolnodulmetaG_FD_177995 | JGI IMG/M metagenome (GOLD analysis project Ga0228710, IMG submission 177995) | Root nodule microbial communities from Medicago polymorpha collected in Santa Monica, California, United States - pink nodules | ecosystem: Host-associated > Plants > Roots > Nodule... | reverse complement strand
TAACATTGTATCATATCTTACAAAAAAAAAAAAAACAAAATTTAAACAAACCTTAAATCTAAAAAAATCTAATCTAAGTGTAAAAAATCTAACATAATCATGCAAACATCTAAACATCATAACAATTAAGCATTATAAGTCATTTGCATGTAACATTCTATCATTTCTTGCAAAAAAAAAATTAAAATTTTAACAAAACACTAAACCTAAAAAATTCTAGATTAAGTGAAAAAAATCTATCATACCAACATAATTTAAGTGAAAGCTTACTTGTTCTTGTTATTGGAGTGTTGTTTGATTTGAAGTTGGGTAATTTGAAAGAGAATTGAGAGAGATTTGAGTGTGTTGTTTGAAAATGAGGCAGAATGAGGCTCTGTCTGGGCTAAGAACTGCACGTAGCGTGAGTTAACTCATGCTGACGTGAGTTAACTCACGCTACGTGAGTTAACACGTGTAAGGGTAAATATGAAATTTCACTTGGAAATGAGCGAAACCATTTAGGTAAAGAGAAGAATTAAACAAAATTTCAAGCTGAACTCTGAAACAGATAATGTTTCAACTTTCAAGATTATAAAGAAATACCCTCTTGTTAAAGCTTAGATATAGTCCAAAGATTATTTTCTCACGCATACCGCTTTAGTTTAAGGTGCGGCTTACCACATTATACGATGGACAAATATCGTAATAATAATTATATTAGTTATTTATCAATTGTGAGCCTTAACTGATTAGTGATGAAATTAAGTAATAAGGCTATTAAATTTCTATTTGGATAATTATTTAAATATTTAATTAATTGATATGTACTGAATGAGTGGATGTTCGGATGACCCATTAACGGAATAATGGGAAATCTAATGGCCATCCAATATAAAAGAGGCTAGGATCCCTAATACACCGACATTAATGTTTGATGTTTTGGAATTTTGTGTTAATTATAATGTTCCATTTTATTTTGGTATGGCTTATATATGTTATCGATGATTATTGCTTTATTTTCTTCATCGATGACTTCATGTAGCCTATTTGTAAATCGGTGTAAATCCATATCTATTAGCTATTACTTTGAATTATTTACTATGCCTGTTACTTTGTTATTGATCCTTTATGAACGATGTTTTTTCATTGGTCAAAATCCTTCTTCGATGCCTATTTGTTTCTCGTATTCGTTTATCATCATAGATCAGGCATATATAGAATTCAAAGTTAAATGCTTTTGGGTTTAAAATTTGAGAATACTATGGTTTATTTTTGTTTTTTGAAATTGCAATCTGGTTCAATTTGGCATTCGGTTATTCAAATCTAGAAGTTATTGGATTTCTTCAATTTAGCTATTCCAGTTTTTTTTTGTTTTGCTAAACCTTGGTGAATTTGGTTTGCCAAAAGTCTTCAAAAGCATGATATGCCATTATATAGATAAAATAGAATTGAAGCATTTGATTTGAAATTGTAACAGTTTCATGCGTAATACTTGCTAACTGAATACGGTGTTGAACTGTTGATCGTTTCATATGCGCTATGTACGAGATCAATTATATATAAAAGACTTGGTTTTGGCTTTAATAGATGATCTTGCTTTCTTTTGTATATGGAACCATAAATTGTCTGTCGATAACATTGATATATCTATTTGAAATTGATTTTATGGTTCATATCAATTTTATTAATTAAAGGTAGATGTTTTTTTTTTGCAATTCTGTTCGATATTTTTATGACGAGAGAATGCATTCGGTTGTTAGTTTGACTGTTCAAGGTTATCTAGCATTCATTAAGATCTCATACATGAATTAATTTTTTGTGAAATTTGCATATGGATACAATAAAGTTTTATTTTGACTTTTAGTGATTTTCATATTTTCAAATCAAATATTTAGTTTTGATTTACTTATAAAGTTTTATTTTTGTATTGTTATATCTCTTCGGTAGCGGGTATAGCAAATATAAACATGTTGTTAACAAATAAGTATTTGGATTTGATTTGACATGATTTTCAAATATCATTATCATATCTTGTAGCTTAATTTCTATTTCAAATTAATTTTGATTCACAAGTTTTTGTACATAAAGTTTATTTTGAAAAGTAGACACATAAAGATTAAAATATATTTGTGATATATTTGTTGCCTTTTAATAATGAATCTCAAAATATTATGAACATTTTTTTGTACATAAGATAAGAATTTGGTTCTTTAAAGTATGAGAAATAATAATTCTAATTTTGTTTGTTTATTTATAAACATAAAGTATATTTCCTTATTTAGAAAATAATTGAGTCTAGAGTTATTAATTATTTTATTTAAACAATCAATTGGTATATGTGAATCAATTGTGGCATGAATATTTTAGTGTATATAAGATTCAATTTTCTTTTGGTTTGAAATTGAATATTTTTCTTATAGCATGATTATGATGTTAGAGTTTATTGTTATTAAGTTTTCTACAATAATATTTTGTTTTATCATGCATTTTGAATATATTTCATGTTATGTTTGTTGTTGCTTTTATGCGATATATGTAAATGTATTGTCATGCATACATTGATGTGATTTGTGACTTGCATCTTCTTTCAAATTCGTGAGTTTGTTTTCACACTTAAGTATTGTCATACACACATTGGTGTGTTTTGTGACTTTCATCTTCTTTCAAATTCGTGAATTTGTCTTCACACTTAAGGGTTGTCAAGTGACCTTATGGTTACTTGACAACATAATGGACTAATTCAGCCTACATTATGTTGGTAGTGCCTTGTAAATTTAAGACCATTCCCATTTAATTTGATGTGAAATGTCTAGTAATTGCGATTGTTTTGGTTGAAACAACATGTTGCCAAAGTAACCTCTGCTGCGTAGATTTGATTCAACTGAACTTACAAAAGACGTAGTATGAAATTATCCATGTAAGTTGTCGTCGGCCCCAAGGTAGGCACAACTTGACCGGATAGTTACATACATATGATAGTAAATGTATGGTGATTATAAAGTAATTTTCCATGTGAATAATAGGATACCTGAATGTGACTGTTATTTGACAGGACTTATCACCTCATTTAATATAGATTATCTAGTAATTGCGATTGAGACGGTTGGAACAATAATGTCGCCCAAGTAACCTCTGTTGCGTAGATTCGACTCAACTGAAGTTACAAAAGATGTAGTGTGTAATTATTTATGCGAGTTGTCGTCGGCCCCAAGGAAGGCACAACTTGGCCGGATAGTTACATACCTGTGATGGTAAATATGTGGTGATTATAACGTAATTATCCATGTGGATAATAGGATGTCCAAATGTGACTATTATTTGACAGGACTTATCACCAATGTTTGATCATTACATTGAGAGTACCGGTTGCAATTAATTCTTAGCAATCCAAAGATTGTGTTTTAATGGTGCGCTTGGTATCTTGTTAAGGTCTTTTATTTACAAAAAAGAAGCACGTTTCTATAATATTTTACTGACATGTGTGATAATGTTGTGCGAGTGTAAACTTACTAATATATTTAAGAGTTTACATTCACACAAATATAATGATAAACATATAACAATTATAAGAATTTATTCTTTGTCAAAGTAAATTGTCATTGTTTGATCATTGTTGTAAAATACCGCTAGCAATTGATATTATTGTTGAAAGACTTAATATAGATGGTGCGCTAGGTATTTTGGTGAGTACTTTTGCTACTCTTGTTCTCTTTAAGCTAATACAATTTTATGTATCTGTTAAATTTTTAACTCTTAAAGCTTTAACTTTTAGGAATTAAAGAATAATATTAATATTGTTCTTGGATCTAGACCTTAGATAAGGATGGTGAAACTCACATTACCTCACAAATTCAGCACCTAATGTGAGAATCGAGTTTGACAAGTGAGTATACACCAAATCTCATAGGTCACGTGAGATCATAAAGGTAAAATATCATATGTGTTAGAGGTGTTATTTAAAATGACAAAATTTTTGTCATATTTTCTTTGCTTAAATTAAGGTGCTTTTAAAGCAATATAAAGAAAGACAAGCTCTCATTGGAGAGTAAGTATTTCATTAAGATTATTAGGCATAGAAATTGTTAGGAGCACATTATGTAAACATTTAATCTTGCTAAGACACTATAATTTCGACTATCATATCACTTGTTCGAAAATTTAGTAATTTCGACTATCATATGACTTGTTCGAAAATTCAATATTTAGTATTCTCTTTGCACAATTAAGTTTATAACTGTTACAGTTAGAAATGATCATTTAAATGATGTGCAAATAAGAAAAAGTTTAAGCAAGAGAAAATAAAATAGTGTTCATTCGGAAAATACTTCAAAAGATAAGGGCAAATAAAGAAAAGTAATCTTGACCGACTTATGTCCAATGATGTTGAAAGATATATCAATTTAGAATGGACAAATTCGATAAAGATTGCTTTATTCATTTTTTGAACTATTTTTTAGATTCTCGTTGCTAGCTTTTTTGTATTTAAAAGACAATTTGGTGAATCATTATTTGAATTAATTTTTTGTTTTAATTTCTTTTTGCATAAATCAAGATATTTTGAGTTTTATTTTTAAATGATGATTCAATGTGTCTTTTAAGTTCAATTATTAGAGTCAATTCAGTTATGACTTGTGACATTCTATAATGTTTAAGGTTTTGAAAACTATAAAAAATTTCGTCCCACAAATTAAGGAAATTTTGAGACATAAATTGTTAAGTTTTCTCGAGGATATTGAGTTTGGGGGAGAGATATGGCAATAAAACAAAATTGAATGAGGAAGAATTAGTTCTAAACTAATTCATATAGTTACTATTATTATAGTATATTTGGATCCTCATGAGGACATTATTATTCTTCCTCTCGATCAAGTTAATAAATTAATTCATATAGATCAAACTCAACACCCTCAAGAACTATGGCTTCTAGTGTCATTAAGAATTGACTGAAAAGATAAATTCTATTTAGTTTAATTGAAAGACTTTATTAGGACAATCATTATACTAGTTTGTTTATTATAATTTTGGAGCTGCATAAGATGGATTTCAACAGAGTATTTCTTAATGGTGACATTAATGATAATGATACAATATGGTGCAACTTAATAAAACTTTTGTGTCAATTAATACAAAGTATATGTTTTTCAAAGTCATGAAATCCAGTTATAAGTTAAAGAAATTTGTCTCTTTCGTGTTACCGCAAATTCTCATAAAGTAATTGTCTCATTTGATTTTGAGATAATATTATGGAGAATTGTGGATTTAGTAAGCTCAATGGGAGTAAATTTATATTTTGAGTTTAATATGTCAATTTTATTTTATTTAGTCAACGATGATATATATTAGTTATGTGAAACCAAGAAAATCTCTATTGACAGTTTAGCGATGAAAGATCTTGGGACACTTCTTTTGTATCAAGTTTTAGATACTTAGAGATCACTATCAAGGTATCCTTTAGATGTCATAAAAGAGTTATATCAATAAAGTTGAAAATAAATTGACATTAAAGTTAATAAATTATGGGTGACCTCAATCACCAAGAGAGAGACTTTTTAGTCTCGAATATTGTCCATTAGAAAATTTATGAATTCAGAAAATTAAGTATTTTTATACGCCTTGACTATAGGATTCTTATGTATGATCTTATTATACGCATTTGGAAATAGCGTATATGAAATGCTTGCACATTGAATAGTTTAATGCTTATTAGTGCCGATGAAGGTTTAGATCCATCTTTCATGAACTTTTGATCCGTGATATAAATCTAAACTAAATTATTTATATGTAATTGAAGCTTCACTAAGTGGCAGCACTTGCTTCAAAGAGGAAAAAATAATAACTTTAAAATATATTTTGAGTTGATTTAGAGCTAATACCTGAAAATAAACAAGCAATTTATGGCACAATAACAATGAAGTTTTAACAGACCATGTGTAAAGTATAACTTCATCAGACTTGATCCTTTATAGACCCTGGCAGCAAAACAAAGTGAAATGATTAGTCTAACATGACAAACAAATGCTTAATTTGATCCATACACTGAACATTTTAACTCACTATTCCATTTTTACCCAATGTTGAATTTTCAATTTGCCAATAGCTGGAGGAATTTCCCCTGAAATAACATAGTTAACAACTTGTAGCTGAGCCTGGTGTATTGGAAATTTCATGAGGTATAAAATGCGATAGCAATTTAATACTAAACTGGACCGTGTGAGAAAAGTGAGGTGATACCCATAAACAATGAAATATTATTACTTATAATTAGAAAGAAAAAAAAGTTCCATTAACTACTTAACTATCAACTAAATAGCTCAAGTAATTTCTACCCAAAAAAAAAAGGCTCAAGTAATGCCATTTGCTACATCAGTACCATATAAATAATAACACGAACAATAACCACACAGTCATAACTCCCAACCTCACATCAAGTTGTAAGTGAAAACTCCATCTCAGAGAAATTTTGGTTTCAAAATTTTACATGTATGAAGTTGAGCTTTCTAATTAGTTTTGGTACTATAAGCTTGATATAGGATAGACTATTAGTTTGATCCTATAACTTGGTAGACAACATAGTCTTGCTATTTATAAGTTATATAACAACAAAATGATCATTGTAAACTCCATTATGTAGAATCCATTTGGTCTCACAAAACTTGTAGCTTAAGGTATCTCATGTACATGTTTCACCTCCATAAAGACTCATTTTTTTTCGAACTTGATACCTACACTTCCATAGTAGATTATACAATAGTTTTACGACCTAAAAGTACACTAAATATGGAGTATAAATGTGTAGAAAATTAGTTTTTTACTCTTGGAGACATTGATAGCTTCGAGGTATAACAATAGCACACATTCATGAATTTTTCAATTTGAGCTACTAGATACAACTTAGGTTTCTAAGCACCTGATAATTCTATCTTTGTTACAGAGGACACCCTTATACCATAAGAGTGTTATGTGATATATTTCTTGATAACATTCTGCTCATAGTTAGTTGTGTTTTTAAGACAGGCCTTCTTTGATATATACTTATCCAATTGATTTGATCTTTTATATGTACGCTTAATTTGACAATATAAAACTGTTGGAAAATGTTTCATTCCAAAATCTTTGCTGGTTAGGAGTTTTATTCATCTACCCACTTTTTGCTTAAGTTTGGTATATTTTGGAGCCTAGAGGTCAAATATAAATAAAGTTCTAGGTCAGACTTGATATTTGGTCTTGTAAACCACTTAGTTAAGCCTTAAATTCACGATTTTGATTGTAGGGGTCCAAAATGGGTTGTAGAGCTTTAAATGAGTTTTTATTTTTTTCTGGAGAAATAATATTTGGACAACCATTTTATGACAACTTTTGTGACAATTTTCTCTCTCATACTCACATTATGTGTTTACTTTCTCTCTTATTGTTTTGGTTTCCGTATCAACACATATTTTTCTTTGTAAATTTATGATTGTCACACAAATGGTTGTTCAAATAACACACTTTTTTATAAGGAATATCGGATTTGGTGCAAGAAAATTGATAGAGACCCGAGTTGAAGTCATAGGTAAAAGGGATATTATGTAATAAAGAGTGTGGTAAGAATCTATGGTAAATAATGACTGGAGTTGGATGCTTAGTTGACAAGTTTGTTTTGTCTTAGTTCCTCTCAGAAAAAAAAAGTTTGTTATGTCTTAGTAGGGGTGTACGTGGGTCGATTTGGGCTGGGTTTAGCCAAACCCAAGACCCGAACCATATAGGGTGCTCCGGTTTGGGTTAGGTAAAATGTCCACCCGCTATATTAATGGGTGGGTTTGGGCAAACCCACTAATTTTCGGTTTGGGTAGTGGGTTACCCTTTTTTATTTTTGTTAATATGAAATGACTAAATGACGAGTCCTTGTATTTTTTTCATAAAAATTGTCTAATTTTTATTTTCTTAAAATAATTATGTAACCTATTTTCACTATATTTTAGCATCATAAAATAATAAATTTGAATATTAAATAAAAAATTTAATCATAGAATACTTGAAACAAATTAAAGTTGGATGACGTAAAATTGTTTTAGCATCAAAGTAACTATAAATTGCAACATCATAATTTGTAACTCTTAACATTTTTTTATTTTAAATATAGAGGATGTCTTGTGTCAATTTTAGAAATTAGACTAAATTTATGATCAAAACCTTTGTTATTCTTCTTCCTCCCTATGAAAATGAAATTAAAATTTGAAAATTATTGGGTAAGTGGGTTTCTTGGGTATGGGTCCAGTTTTACCCAAAACCCATTATTTTTTATGGGTTTTTCATTTTTTAAAACCATATCCACCCAATCACCCAACCCAACCCACTTTTTTAGGTTTTTTTTGTTGGGTTTGACGGGTTTTTGGGTTTACCCAACCCATGCACACCCCTATGTCTTAGTGAGACAAATAGCGAGGGGATGATTTGTAGTGTGTTGTATATTGGCTTCAAATTGAGAATTCTGGAAAACCTTGAAATCGTGTCACGATTCTGGGCATCGTGACACGATTGGATTGGCAGAGAGGTTGGTTCTTGAGATGGAAAATCGTGACGCGATTCAACAACTTCCTCACCAAGTTTACCTGAAAGGGACTAGTCACGACGGTTGTTCAGAGACAAGCGTGGCGCGATTGGTCAAAATCGTGACACGATTTTGGACTTGTGTGACTAGTATTTAAGTGGATTCTGCAGCATTTTTGAAGGAGAGCTGAAGCTAGAGGCCTAGGGTTCACAAAGGGGGGAACTTGAGGGTTGAGTATCTTTGTAAGGGGAGGTCTCTAGGGTTGGGATAAACATTGTAATCACCTTGGGTAGTGAGATTACATCATTGGAAGGATCCAAAGCTTCCTTTGTGTATTCTCTAGTAAGATTCATATGAGTTTTGGTGAGGGAAACAAAGGGTAGAGATTAGGTATAAGGCTGATTTCTTGTAACCTCTTGTAACATCTTCTCATAGTGGATTGGAGAGCTGCTCTCTCCCCCAGAGTAGGTCATATTGGACCGAACTGGGTTACCATCTTGTGTGTGTTTGTTTACTTCCTTTTAAGCTTGCTTATCTTTGTGCTTGGTTAGTGTTTGTGTCATTGTTTTAGCTTTTTAGTGTGTTGTTGCTTGAAGACACTTAGACCTAAGATTATCACTATCTTTTGCTCCACACATCTTTGTTTTTTTCATTGGTGTGATTCCGATCAAGTTTAATTTCACAACATAGTGGATATGCAAGATTATTGTGGGAACCATTATGATTAAGTATAGAGTGTGTGTTCTCCTCTGAGGAGAACGTGTGTGTAGCTGGCTCCAGACCCTACAACAACTTCATGTTATGCGTAGTGCCCTAATTTTTAATCCTTATAACGTCTATTATTATGTCTTTACAACTCAGCTTCTATGTCATTGACTATTAAAGAGATTTTGCCAAAAAAATAAAATAAAGTAATGTACATCAGCAAATATGCAAAGTTATGAACCTTTGTGAACCTTTTTTAACACCACATAATCAATTCACAACTACTACCCTACCACTTACTTACTAATATTGAAAAAAAACAATGGTTTCTTTGTAACACAGTATCCATTTGATGAAATTTGTGGTCCAGAGCTGCACTTTTACTTCAAAGTGGGTAATGATGATGGAGATCCAACAACAAAAAACATTTTCTCCTTTTCACTACCTTCTGTACAACTTTTAAATAGTGACACAAATATTTTGTATCGAAAATTTAAAGTAATTTGGGGTTGTAACAGATAACTAATCCAATTAACAATACATCAAAGAGACAAAAAAATTGAAGAGAAGAAACTTATGGTGGCAAAGAAAAATAAAATGACTAACCCCAATCAATATAAAAAAGTTTGACAATCACCACCTTTTTAATATCATTATATCTCACCAGGGACCCATTCCCCTATGAATCGGAGGGTTATAACAAAAAAAAATCGTTATATCTTGTTTATATATATATATATTACATTGGCACGCAGATGTTGATGAAGACCTCAATCTCAGACCAAGTATGCTATATAGCTCCATGGCCAGCTGTTTGTAGCAATTCATATACTCCAGGAACTTAAGTATATGCACATCTTATGATTATATATCAGCCATGAGTGACAGAGAAAGAATAGTTCCAATACCTAGGACTCCTTTCTTTGGGTGCTTTCCCCACTAGCAGACCGGGCTGCCTGGAACTGAATGACATACTTTTTTTGCAACTCTCTAAGCCTTTCAAGCAGTTCCAGAAAAGTTGGTCGACAAGTTGGATCACTGGTTGGAATGAACAAGCATATAAGTAGACATAATATGTTTGGTGATTGCACAACATTGGCTTCAATTTAATGGAATAAGAATACAAGGCTGATCGATGAGATTAAGAATTTGCATAAAAGAGTATCAATATCAATAAGAGAAGTGCTAGCAGCACCCTTTTCTCAACCAATAACATACTAAGTGTTGGAAAGAGTGTCAAAGAGTGCATCACTAGCAATTCTCTACTAAACAATCCAAAACCAAAAGCATTTATTCAACTACTAATTTTTCATTACATTGCGGTACGGAAATGAAATACGGGCTTCATGAAGAGTGCTACCTAATATTAAATAAATAAAAACGCCAGGAATTTCAATTTGATGAAACAACAATTGATGTTTTAGGTAAGATGGCCACCTATTTAGGACACAAATCACAATTACATTGACCTACGTTCTTTTGGGTGATAAAATTTATGCTTTATTCTGAGCAATGAGGAAAAAGATAACAAGTACAAAGTTTAACAATAAAATGAGAATGCACACCTGTGCCAACAGATCTCAATTAAAGAAGCCCACCCTGGATCAACATCTTTTGGAATTTCTGGACGCTGATTCATGAACCCTACAGCTCCAATTACCTGCAAGATTCCTAGAGGAAAAGTTGTTCATATATGAAAGCCACAGTGATACACAGTTGCATAAAAAAGAAATATTCAGAGGTCACATCAGAAGGAACAAGGCAAACAAAATTTAACTGCTGCCAACACACTGTTCTTAAAATATCTAACCAAATTGAGAAACATTATTATTTTGGCAGTGGCTTTTCATTCAATAGGTTTGGAATCTCCTTGTTTTGTACGTAGTATGTATGCATGAAAGCACTACCTGCATTGGGTTGAGATTATCCCAAGGAATCTTTTCAGTCGCGAGTTCCCATAATATCACCCCAAAGCTGTACACATCAGACCTGATGTTCACAAGAAGCAGAAAAATAAGATATTCAAAGGCTGAAATTTATGTTAAAACATGTGGGAAGAGAGAGTAATAAAGGGCGTAGATTGAACACACTTCTCATCTGACGGTTCATTACGAAGAACTTCTGGTGCCATCCATTGAGGCTACAAAGAAGAAAAAAGGTAGAATCAATAAGAAATTTTGAGTCTCTTTAGTAGTGAAAATGTAAAGGAGGCAATTTCAAAAAGATTTAAAATATTATGCTCCATGAAAAAGATGATGAGCCTACCGTGCCCCTTCCTGTCTTAGTTGTGAGATATGTTTCATGCTTAAGACGTGAAAGACCAAAATCACCAACCTGTATGGTTAACAAGTAATTTAAGATATTGTCCAACCCGATAGAAAACAATGCAATGAAATCCTCAAGCGATCAAATGCAAGCATCCAATCCAACATTGTAGGATAAATAGAAAATGACAAGTGACATACCTTCACAGTCCAATTCTTATCAACTAGAAGATTTGAAGACTTCAAATCTCTATGGACAATCGGTGGGTTATAATGATGAAGATAGTTTATGCCTCGCGCCTGAAAAAAAGTAAGCCGTAAGTATACAACATTGCATTGCTTCAAACACAGTGAAAGAGGTGCTTTTTAAGATGGCAATGGAATGCATGTTTCATTACAATGCAATATATGTATTTTTAATAAAAAAGAAAGATATCATGTAGTAGATTATTCTATTTTAACAAATACTCACAATATCCAAGGCCATCTGAACTCGTCGTCTCCAGTCAAGTTTGGGCGTGTTTCGGTGTAACAAGCGACACAAGCTTCCGCTGAAGTTATCAAATACAGTTACAAATGACAACAACAATAATCGGCCTAGTTCGGTACTTTGTGAGCACAACTATAATCAAAATGTGAGGATACGAAGAATCAACTCAAAAGTAAGGTTCAGAACAAACCGCGGGAGAAACTCTGTCACAATGCAGAGACGTTGGGGTGAAGTCACTGCTCCCATAAAGAGAAGAATATTTGGGTGCCGAAGTCTTTTCATGACAGATACCTTCACATAACAACATATCGTCAAACTAATGTTAGGAAGAGTAAATTTTTAGGGGGACTGACAAGCACTCGGGAGGTTCACAAGAAGAAAGTGATCAAAGAAAGAGAAACTTGTAAGAAATAAGAACTTGATTTATGGCTAAACTCAATAACTAATAGTTCCTCTTCACTAATCCAAAATTTCTGCCATTCATTTAGTTAATAGAATATAATTATATAAGAGATTTTAAACAAAAAATATAATGCAATCTTGGTTAAAAACTAAAATCACAGTATTGTGTATGATAAAATACTATGTGGGCATGTGGCTAACAAAGTAATGCCGACAAACTAACTACTCCCTCCATCCCATAATAATTGAGCCATTTACAAAAAAAAAAGTGTCCTAAAATAATTGAGTCATTTCCCTTTTCAATACAATATTAATTATTTTTTTCCCTTTATAACTCTAATTAATACTACTTTCATCATTCTCAATTCAATATATTCCACTTTACATTTATGATAGTGGAGAATGCACCAATACTTAACAAGTGTACTTAATCTATTTTTCTCTCTCCTTCATTTATCCATTTTTCTTAATACGTGTGAAATGAGCTTTTGGCTCAGTCAATCCGGGACGGAGGGAGTAGTATTTTAATGGAAGGATGAGTAATGAAGACATAAATCCATCCAATCAAAAGGAAAACCAAAACTTTTTTTCTTTCCTCAATAAATGAACTGACCTCCCATCCTCTTAAACATTTTAAAAAGTAACAATGTTATGTCTCCTAGGTCCATAGATGTTGTGTTTAAGATGATTGGTTTTGCCATCCAGAAAGGGTTAGTGGCGCAGCTTGTTGCCCGCTTGTCTTTCATTCCTTTGTGATTATATATTTTAACAGTATATAAAATTATTCATAGTAAAAAAACTATTCTCTCCGTCTCAAATTAGGTATCCTAATTTTCTCTGTCTCAAATTATTTGTCCTTTTAATAATACCAATACAACATTTATTATTCTTTTCCACTAACATACCCTTATTTATTGCATTTCAATCATCTATAACTACTCCACTAACTATAATGGGTGTTTTGGTAAATCATTCATATTTTACCATTAAAATCAACACTATTAATCATTTCCTCAATAATCGTGTAAAACACAAATGGGCTACCTATTTTGAGACGGAGGGAGTATCTCTTTCAGTTATTACTTAAGTTTGTTAAGTCACTCTATGAAAACCATACATTCATCGTTAAACCTAAATGTATGGTTTTGCATTTTGTGATGCTGATTATATCCATTCTAGAATAGGCCATATACCCCCTGCAAAAGAAATAACATGGGCTCTCATTCTTTGACAAGTCAATGAAAGTTTTCATCACCTTTATGCGTAGTTAAAAGCACAAACCATACTGATCCCTTTAATATGCTTAGCTAATTCAACATGATCACTGTTGATCCTTATAGAAAAAAAACCTAAAATAACGAAGCAATATCATATTCTCTATTATAGATCTGAGACCAACTTGCAGTGCATGTGGATTAGTGTGTCACAAAATATGCAGTAGATGGTAAAACAAAAGGTAAACATCGTCTATGTTAAATCCTTAGAGGAAAACCTATTATCTTCAACTTATGCCGACTACCCGACCTTATTGGATTAGATTCAGTCTTTGGCCCAACATAGTCAGTAAATTAGACTGAAAGAAAGCATACCTCTTGTCTGAAGGATAGTATCAAATCATCTGAATACTCTTGCTTTGAGAAAACCTTGACAGCAACATCCTGCGAAAACATGAATATAAGCGGACATCAGAGTTGCAATCACCAAAATGTAGTTGTCAACCTGTAAGATGCATTCTAACAATGTCAGGCTTAGAGCAGCCAAAAACATTATACAGGCCTACAAGAAATCTTAATGTTCTTTAGTTCCAAAACGCCGAATTCGACACATTAAAGGACCTCAGTATGTTAAATGCTAGTAACTCAAGTAGCAATATAGACGTAACTTTGCACGATCAACGTATATAGAAACTTAACTATATACCACAAGTGACAAAGAAATATTGTCCTAGTAAATTGCTTGTAGAATATACTTTTATAATGCATGAATACAAACCATAAATTAGAGGAAGAGAAAAGAGCATACCGATCCATACCACAGAGCATGGTATACAGTTCCACAACAACCTGCAATTCAACAACAAAGAGGTGAATGGGAAACAAGTAAAGCATAAAATTCATAATCACCATTGATAACTAGATATTGGGGTTCGCAAGCTAGGGCTCCATAAATTATCAAAATCCTTAAAGAAGCAAACAAATTTCAAGCTGAACTCTGAAAACAGATAATTTGTTAAGATTTTAAACAAATACTTGTTAAAGTATAGATATAGTCAAAAGATTATTTTTACAAACTTGCCCCTTTAGTTAATAGTGCAACTTACCCTGTCCAATTTGTTCTCGAATTGTCAAATCCTCCCACAAAATTTCATAATCAAAGCAATCATTGTCTGCGTCCACTTTACTACTGACGGCACCACTGCCAGCACTCCCGCAGCTGCTGGCACTACTTGTGCTGTTAACATTATAGGAGGAAGAACGGGATAATGAAGCCTCATTATTAGTAGGGCGATTACTTTCACCAGCCTGGTTTTCATGCTTCAAGCCAGAAGGAATAATCTTCTGATTAACTGACTCATTTTCTTGATCATTCTGCCTCCACGGCTCAGCAGCACGAACGTTCCTTCCCTCTGATTCTTCTCGATCATTTGTCCTCCATGGCCATGTTGATGTTTTCTTTTGAATCCAGGTTTCAGGCTTAGTAGGTAAACTTTTGTTAACAGGTTTTCCTTCACTCTCATCACCAGAGTCTCTCGAAGTTTTTGCTTCAAACTTTTCCTCAACACGATAAAATACACCAACAGGGGACTGTGGCAAATCACCTTTAGGCGTGCTAGCTCCGCTTGAATTAGCATCTTCTCTGTGTTCTGAGAAACCAAATTCAGAATGTTGACTTTCTCCATTCCCACCTTCACGGTCCATGTTATTTTCTCCCGTCCAGATCTTCGACTTAACTTTGTTACCCATCTTCGACGCCTGTTTAACAGTTCTAACAAATCACAAAACATACCACAGGAGACTAAATAGCATAAACATTCAAAGTTAACGAGCTAACCAAATTTGAAATTTTAGATGCTAGAGCAGTTTGTAGTGGCTGCTGAGAGTCAAAGCCAAGTTTATTTGAAACACTACTGCTACGACGGATACCATAATCCGATTCAGCATTCTTTATACCAAAGAATGGAGCTCTCATTTCAAGAAACGGCCGCGAATCACTCGACACACAGATAATCCCAACTAAACTTCCATCATCATAAAAAGGAGTTTTAGTTGTTACAGCTAAAAACCTTTCTCCTTTCTTGTTCTTGACTAGGAATTGACCACTCCATCTCTCTCCCTTCATAACACAATTCACTGTATCACAAGCTAATTCCCAATCCCTAGAGTCCACAAGCAAATCAACCCCATCCTGTCCCAAAACTTCATCTTCTGCATAACCGTATAGATTTTCAGCACTACGGTTCCTGCACAATTATCCCAAGAAAAAAATAAAATTTTCATTCACTAAAGCTCCTACAATTCAATTCACGCAATCAACATAACAGATCATTACACATTCAATAAAAAACAAGTCCAAGAAGCACATCAATTATTGAAGTATACATCTTATCATGATTCTAAATTGCAACCAATGCAGTCGCAATTGCAAATACCTCTAACCTTTATAATTTATATTGCAACTTCAGTTGTGATTGCAAACCACAATTTAAAACTACGCGTCTCAATTTCAAGTTCAGTCGATGTAGTCAAAATTGCTATGCCATTGCCACTAAAAACTTTATACCGCGACTTCAATTGCAGTTGCGGACCACAATTTAAAACTATAAATCTAATACATTGTATTGTATCTCACAGATCACAAACTTCATGTACCATAACATATAACATTGGATTAAATAAAAAATAAAAAAAAAGAAGGTGAAAATAGAAATATTACCAGTAAATGATACGAGAATTAAGATCCAAAATATGAAGAGAATGTCCCAAAGAATGCAAAATATTGAGATAATGTTTTTCAGTGAAATTAACAAGCGCGTGAGCATGAGTTTCCTTTCTGAGAGGTGAAGAGTGTTTGAAAGAACAAGAACCTTTGTTCCAAGAACCTAATCTAGAACGTTGAGGTGACACAGAATGAGACCGTTGACGATGATGATGATGTTGTTGTTGTTCTCTTCCATCACTGAGCTTAAGCTTTGACATTTCTTGTTTCATGTAAGCATGTCCTTCTTCTAACTCTTGGATCTTCTTCTCAACTGCTTTCTCTCTTTCTTCACTTCCCATCATTTTTTTCTTTGATTATTATTACTGATTATACCTCTCTCTTCTGTTTATGTCTATCTTAAACTAACAAGAAAGTCTAATCTGCTTTCATTTTTTCTTAGATATTCTTGTTTCTTACTCCATTCATATGTATGTATAAAAATCTAGTGCAAAGTGTGTTCTATCTATTTTTTCGTTTTTGTTGTTAGATATTTTCAAAGCGGAGCTAATCTCATGTAACAATAGATAACAAAACTCTCTTTATTTAATACGGTTTTTATTATAAATGCTATTTATACAACCACTTATTCACAACTTATAGAACAATCAAAATTTACAAAAAAAAATAGGTATTTATACAAAAACTAAAACAATAAAGAGATAAAATAAAAAGTACTGTGAGTATGAAAAAAAATTAATTGTCACAAAAATTATAACGTTCGAATATCATTTTTCTTTATCTTATAACAAAGTTAACTTAATCAAATAATCAATAGGCTTTATTAAAAATTCTATTATTGATCAGACTTTAATTATCTTTGTCAAATTCTACGTTTAGACACATTCCTTATTAATATGATAACAAAAAATACCACAAAGTCGCAGGATTTTATTATTGATAATTATTGTTTATTATTGTAATTGTAAAATTAAAAGTAAACAACCACACTCAAAAATGGAACTTGTGATGTAACGACCCTTTGATTGTTTTGAGTTTTTAATATTTGACCAATAGAAATGGAGCGTGTCACCCAAACATAGTTTGAGCGTTTGTTTAAGTGTGTCTCTCTTTTTAGTTTAAAGTCGCTTCAATCATTCATGTTGCGTTGATCGGTTGATCCTAATAGAGTGTGTTTACTGTTTTTCTCTTCTAGACACAAGACATTGTCTTTTAGCTTGTGATATTTTCCCCTTTCATTTACAAATTGTGTGACGAGTTATCCCAACAAATAACAATGTCTAAATTTGTCCATCCATTTACATATCAGTTTGTTAACTTTGACCCAATGACCTAAATATCTAAATCACTTTTTCTTTTTTTTCTCAAAAGCAACACATCACTTAGAATTAAAATGAATTGTATTTTGTCTCATCCCTTTAGATCAATTAAAATTTGACGATATGATGTTAAACTTGAAAGTTAGTCGAAGTATAAGCTGCTAGTTAACTCTTAATTATCTTTTTCCAAGTGATTATGGTGCTGAAGAAATTATACTTCTTATCCGTGGGTTCCTTAACTACTCCAAAGAGTTTTAAGTACGATGTTTTTAGGGTGTTTGAGCTATTAAACTGAGAAATACATAAAATAAAGATGAAAGCAAAAAAGATAAAAGGATAAAAATGTGTAAAATAGTTTGTTTGATTAATTGATTGTGTGTTGGAAAAAAAATGTACAAGTTTAATATTTATTATCAAACACTAGTCCCACCGATGGCCAAAATGATGTGGCCTAAATAAATTAGACTTGCTTGGTTGTTTAAGCGGTTAATGTGTGACTTCCCCTCTGTGAGGAATACTAATAGACTTTTAACAAGTGTACTAAAACTATCGAAGTAATAAAATAAAAGTTCGTTTCCACAGGGACCGTGATAATATCCATAAAACAGTAGCGTTATTAAGTAGGATGTGTAAAGGTTATTTTGTTGCTCTAGATAGTAGATTTGGTTTGATTGCATAAAATTTTAAATAACAAAAAGTAAAGATTTGATTAGAAAATAAGAGAGAGATGAGATCAAGTCTTTCGAATCCTTTGGTTCCCCTAATTGGTATATTGCACCTATTTCTTGCAAATGATTCTCTAGTTTCACCACGATGATTAACAAAATAGCCTTAATCAATCCCTTGACTTAGGACCCTCTTCTCAGACTATAGCCCCTAATTCCTTAGGTGGTCTAATACTCTTTGAAGGTTTTAAGAACGTTAACCTAATATCACAAATGAACGATTATCCATTCTTAGACTAACCCTGTTTATTTGAACAATTCAATTAGGTCTAAGTTGAAAGCTATAGTCAGTAGTTATTCATTCTCACGAAATCATGTTTATATTTGTTCAGGATATAAAAAACATTAAGAACAATTGAATTGAATAAAAACTAGAATGTCATTCACAATAGATAGAGTTTCACAACAACATGTTTCAATTAGGATTACACAGAATCATCTCAGACCTAATCTCTAAGAGATTTAGCTACTCATAATCGAGTTTACAAATAGCATAATCAATATAGGAATTAAAACATACATGAACTGGTAAAAGGTTGAAGAAATCGCCCTCCTAGCAGTCTTCTGGTCTCAAAATCGCACTTTGCTATCTCCAAATCGTAACTTCTGTTTTCAAAATAAACTTCAGCTTAAATAGGCAAAGAATTTTGCCTAATCGTGTCACGGTTTAAGTAAATCGTGTCACAATTCTCTCTTTAAAAAGCTCATGGATCTCAGGTAAACCTTCACAATCGTGACACGATAATGCCATCGTGTCTCGATTTCCTCAATGTCGAATGCACCTCATCATGTGCTCCAAATCGTGACACGTTTTTCAACAACCGTGTCACGGTTTCCCTTTAATCACAATCTTTAGTTTTTCTTGCTTTTCTTGTTGTTTAAGCTTGTTTGTGAACTCAAAACATCATAAAAAAGACTCTAAAAATGTGATATGACGAACTGTCATCAAATATGCGGTGCCCCATGTTTGGCTTACAATATTCATTTTCATAACATAATATGTTGAGTTGGCCACATGTCCATAGCTTTTCTACCATGTGGTTTTAGTGCTCGCAGTCGTTTCCGTTAGTGGCACTATAAATACAGAGCATGAGTTGATTTCCTAATTGTCTAGTTCCACAAAGCTTGATCAAGTCCGATGACTTCACGACTTTTATATACCTCATTGGACTTGGAGAAAAAAAAATCCAGGTTACATGTATTAGACTGCGTTCGTGCTTGCCTAACCTACCATTAGAAGAAGATGTGAGGGTACTCTTCCAAATTTGAGTCATATGTAATCTCAATCTCACCAAAGCCTTCCAAAATGATGCATCATTTTACTTCATACCTTCATATTTATACTCCTACCCCTATCCAAATATATGATAGTAATAATATAAACTTAATTGTAACCCACCAAAATTAATTTTTTGGGCTAAAAAAGTCCAAAAAAAAGTAAGTTTTTTAAATTTCCATATTTTGAAAGATCCAGTTTGAATATTTAAATAGGAAGTTTTGTAAACAGAATATCAAATATGAATGTGGATATTTCCTAAAAAAAAAAATATATGAATATAGATATGGGATCTTTGGAAATTCAAAATATATGGTGATTTCCACAAACTTACTTTTTTTTTTTTGGATCTTTGATAATTTCCAAATTTTATGAGGCAGCCTAATCCATCAACTTTAGATCACAATAGCCAAGACCGATCAAAGTTTTGGGCTAACTTTTTCCACACACAAATAGGGATGAAAATAGATTAGGTCGACTGAGTTAGATCCAACTAGGTTTGAATTATTTTAAATAGATCAGCCTAAGACTTTTGAAAAAAAAAATCATATTTAGCAAAACATGTCAGACTTCAGGCTCAAAAAAAGCCTTCTAGCCTCCAGGTCTATCAGGTCGGTATGTTTGAGTAAATATGAATGTTTTTTCATACTTATTCTTATTTTGTTAGATTGTATGCTCCGTGTTAAACATGTTTATCTTTTTCTTTACAAAATATATTTTCATAATTTTTAAAAATATTAATTCAAATTAATTTTTGACATATTTAAACATAATATTATAAAGTATAATAAAAATATTTTTTGACAAAAATAAGTGATATTTATTCATTCAAATTGATAGAATATATCGATACAAGACAAATTCAAAGCCGCTAAAAACCAAAAAGATGAATCTGCGAACAAACTCATAGTATCCAAGTTAATAACATAAAACAACATATGAACATATTACATTTGCTTATAAATATGACTATATTCAAGCCACTGAAATACTCATGTTTCCGGATCTACAACGTTGAAGATACAAAAGTCATTGATTGAGTATGCACTTGATCAAAGTTAATCTTTCAACCTGAATCAAATAAACACCTCACTAAGATGGGAAATCAACACACCGAACAAAGACGAGAAATTAAAATAAACAAAGTTGTGTTAGACGACAAAATCAGAAAAAACAAACGAAAGAAAATTAAAAATATGTGAAAATCACTTATTTATCTAAACGAGAAAGAAAAACAATTTTGAGGGGTGATTCCAGGTCAAAAGTGACCTTAAACCACCCCTCTTCCATAGATCAAGAAGAAGAAAAGTTGTGATAACTAGGATTTTAAGAAGGACACACTCTCTAAATAGCATGTTAAATCTTAAAATACAACTTGATCTCATTAATGTACCATTTTATTAGTCTATTTAAATATGTGCTAGATTGTTTATTTAAAGACTTTAAGATGAAATTCGTATTTAAGTAGGCTTATATGTCCTAACAAACTTTCAAAGGTCTAGATTCAGACTTGAAAATAAGTCCATGAAAATAAGTTTATGGCTTAAAAAATTAAAACATATATATTGGCGGTTAAATTAATGAATTGGATGTCATGCATGTAAGTTGCCAAAATCTGCAACTACGAGTTCTGAGTTGTAGATCAACTTCAACTATGGGTTGTGGTCCATGAGTTTCAAACCTGTATCCAGACACACCGACGAGTGATCCATTTGTCACTTTCTAGTTTCGCCTTCTCTAACCTAGCTTGTTGAGGTGAACATAGAATACCAACGTTGTCTTCCTCTCCATTTTTATCATTGACACCTTCTAAGTTTTTCATGAGTCTTTGCATAGAGTTAACTTCACTATGAAACTCATTCGATGTTTCATCATAAACAATTTCAACTTCACCTAATTTTTAGTCATCATATGAAGAACCTTTGTTCTGAGACATGTTTCACTATAAAACAACATAATTTTACAAAAATCGTAGAAAAATCTGCAAAAACAAAATAGAGGTTCAAAAAACACGAAATCACTAAAAAAATTAAAACTTAATAGAAACATCTTCCATAAACAGTGTCATAGAAAACCCTAAAACTTAACATAAACATTAATCAGTAAATAATGTTGAAAAAATAGAAACTCATAGAAACATCTTTCAAAAAATAGAAACAGGGACAATAAAAAAAATGTTACGAGTGTCAAAAAGTTTCTATATGAGATCACAAAACCTAAAACCTCTAAAACATAAAACATAAGCAACAATCAAGCCAAAAATCACTCAATAATCAGACATAATCTTCACTCAAACCAAAACATAACCATTGGTTTTTTTTATCACAACTTCAATATAACTTAGGGTTTGTGAATAAACGAAGAAGATGAAGAAGAAGAAAAAAGGCATAGATATGCATACCCCACTGCAGCACTAAGAAGATGCATAGATATACATATCTCACCGTAGCTATAAAAAAAATAGAGATTTTATATTGGTCACAACTTTATTTTAATAATACTTTGTTTGTTAAAATGTACATAAACGCGTTAAACCCTTTCCTTTCCTTTATGTTTTTTTTTAGTAGACAAAATGACAATAGTTGTTGAAAACTCACATACATGAGTTGAGCCGTAGTTCAAACCCTAATCAGGCGATCATGGTGTCCCACCTAACAATTTCGACGACTTGCCCAATCATTTGTGTTTTTTTTTTTGTTGTCAAATAGCCTAGTGACTAGATGACACACATTTTAAAGTATGAAGAGATGGGAAAACTACCAACTAAACTACACTTACGGGACTCATTTAATGACAAAAGAATTTAGACTTATGCTCACTATATAATTTAACACATAAGTAGCACTTTTTGCTATCTATATAATTTAACTTATGCAATTGTTTTATATTACATATGCAATATTTTGCTTGCTCGAGTTTCTTAGCGACAAATAATTACAACTTTATAGTCAAGTTAATGATAAATTAAAATGGTCATAAATTACTAGTATATTTTTAAATAAATTAATGACATCATTTGAAATTAATTTTTTTTTTTCTTATGTCAGACTTAGACCTTGAATTAATGTTATGTCATAGTTAATTAGTGTTATATCCGGCGAAGAATAAGCACAACGAATATCCCGAAACAACATGTATTGTGTTTTAATTAGTAGTCAAACTTTCAACTTCCTTCTTTAGTGAAAAACATGGGAGGAATGGGGAAATTAAGCAGCAAATGCACCTTCGCTATTTTTCACGAAAATTCTATTCGTTATATACATCATTATCTCTAAAATATTACGCTAAATATTAAAATGGAGCTTAATTTGATTGGTATATCAGCTCTTTAGTCTTCTCTCAAAAAAAAAAAGCTCTTTAGTCTATTCAAAAAGATGACATATACTCTAAACACGTTTTTATAAAATACGCATTTAAATAAACAGACTCAATTGGGCGTCAGCCCTCTTTTATTACAAAAAAAGTAAAAAACAATAAACAGACCCAATAATTTTCAATAAGAAATGAGGCTTATAATAAATTTTCATATATGTGTCCACTTTTTGCCTGCAAGTGTAGATATACGTTGAAATATAATGAAAAATAATTATTTGTTTTTTTTTACAATAAAAAAATAATTATTTGTTGGAAGGTCTAAAGCTATGATTTTAGTATTATAGATATACGTTAGACCTAAATCTTAAGTTTGTTGACTATAGCTAGGTCATGCTTGATCAATACAAGACTTTTATATTTTATGAATACCAAATACCAGAATTTATATATTTTTTAGAAAATTGCTTAATATGTGTTTATGAACCATCCAGCGGAAGTGGCTAAACAGTACACCGAAGAAGCTATGTGTTAATTGAAATTAACTAGTAGTGCTTTGTACTGTACATGCACGGCTATACGTTAAGTAGTCTTTCATGTATTGTTTAAAGGGTTTTCCTACCACTGTTCTAAGAGTAATAGTTAAGAATGTCAAGAATAGAAATTTTTTATTAAAAACAACAATATTTTTACTTTCATAAAGTTAAACGTTGCATTTTTCATCAATTCCAATGCATAATTTCTATATTATTCTTCTTAATTAATGCCCTTAGGACACTAATTAGCATTTCCCTTTTTTAAAATATAATAATTAACAATAATACTTATAAAAAAATTGGAATTGTGTACAGTTATATACAAATAAAAAACTTTTTTAAGGAAAATAAAATATTTTTTAGCACAAATTAGCTAGTATTAAAAAAAATTTACTTATTTAATTTGTTATTAAAATTCCCTGGTGCAAATAGGTGATTTTTCTTTGTATGTGTAAATTTGATATCGTGAGGAAACTACAAAAGATTAATCCTTCAATTTGTGAAATCTAAATAAACGGTAAATTTTCCCTAATTTTTTTTACCAAAACTCGAGTTCGAACTCACGACGTTGGTTAAACTAAAAGCTAGAGACTCGTGTTATCTGTTGGATATATTGTAAATAGTGATTGAATAAATCATCACTTTCTATGAGTACTTTTTCTTGTAAAATAACTTTTTTGCGGTATATACTCCATTAAAATTTAAAATATTATTAATTGATATTCTAGTTCAAGTAGCTAAACAATTAGAAATGTTGTCGATGAAGGTTGTAAGGAGTTAACTCACCCACTCGCAAGTTCAAATCCAACATTGGCGAACCTCAAGCAAACTCACCTAAAAAAATTCTAAAAAAGATTAAAAAAAAAATCCGCGAATGCTATGTTTTAAATTAAAATTAAATTTAGTCTTATTACAGGTTGTGGGCTTATTAATTTTGACACCGGCATGATGGCTGATAATCTACCCAATCTCATGCTAATTCCTCATGTGGTATTGTGGCAACAAATATCACATGGTAGGGGCAAGCTTGCCACTTATAGGTGACAAGAAATATATAAAGACGTACTTCTTGATCGATCGATTCATAAATGCATTCTCACTCATAATTTTTAATGCTAGGTACAGTTTTTACTTATAAACTCAAAATAAAAAGAAGTTAACCTTTTTTGGTGATACATAAAAAAAGAAATTAATTAATGGTCGATCTATATATATCCTTGATCTAGATCGATCTGTTATGGTTTATTAATATTCTTACCAACTTGGACGCAAGAAACAGGCTTGTTAATTTTTTTTCTTCGGACTCTATTATATCAAAATAACTGGAAAATGTTTTTCAAAATAAAACAAAAAATAATTTAATGTTTTTTTTTTAGGGAAAAACAATAATTTAATGTTTTAAATTTGAAAAGTTTTAGGGACTGGTGTTTTTTTCCTGATTGATGTTCATTATTGTAATTTGCAACTCAAACCGTTCATAATTTTCATTTAAATTGTTAATGATTGGAGTCAAGCTTCTCCAATGTTATTAAGTACTTGCACTTCGCAAAACTTTGACATCTTCACAAATAGTAAAATATTTTCACATGGAGTATTTTTTTAACTTCTTCCTATTTGTTCCATCAGATTATTGATTAATTACAAATCCTATATTTCTCTCTTTTCTTTTTATTTCGCTATTCCTTTACACTTATTTAACAGTTTTCACTAGCTGCATGAGAATAGTGTATTTGAAAAAGACTAAGGTTGTTGATGGTTGGGACATGATCATTATGAATACACCGGCTAATAGATTGTCTTCCAACAAGTTTGACATTTAGGTCATGTAATTAGTCAGAAGAACTGCATGAGAGATGCCCCTAAGTCTTTGTGTATTAATGGCATGTGCTCCTATAAATAGAACTCCAATTGCCAAGCATTCTCATCACAAGAGCAAATCAAGTTTTTCCAGCTCTATTACAATTTTCTGTTTTAATTTGTGCAAATTAAGATGGGAAATTTACACAAGTATGTTGGAGTACTTGTTGTGATATTTGCATTGGTGATAGGAACATATGAATGCCGAAAAATACAAAAAGATGAATTTGTTGACAACTTTGGTGGAGGTGGCGTGGGTGGTGGTGCTGGCGGAGGTTTTGGTGGCGGCAGTGGTGGAGGTGTTGGAGGAGGACTTGGACACGGTGGTGGCTTTGGAGGTGGTACAGGTGGAGGCTTTGGAGGTGGTAAAGGTGGTGGTTTTGGAGGAGGAATTGGAGGTGGTCATGGTGGTGGACTAGGTGGAGGTGGTGGTGCAGGTGGTGGACATGGTGGTGGAATTGGGGGAGGAAGCGGTGGTGGTATAGGTGGAGGCGGAGGCTCCGGTGGAGGCATTGGAGGTGGTGCTGGAACTGGTGGAGGTGTTGGAGGTGGCTTTGGAGGTGGTAATGGTGGTGGTGTAGGTGGAGGAGGAGGAGCCGGTGGAGGCATTGGAGGTGGTTCTGGTGGTGGCTTTGGAGGTGGTAATGGTGGAGGTGTAGGGGGAGGAATTGGTGGAGGTGCTGGTGGAGGCTTTGGAGGTGGTGCTGGAGCCGGCGGAGGTTCTGGTGGTGGAGTAGGTGGAGGTTCTGGTGGAGGCTTTGGGGGTGGTGCTGGAGGTGGTGGAGGTGCAGGTGGAGGATTTGGCGGTGGTGCTGGAGGTGGTGCTGGTGGAGGCTTTGGAGGCGGTGCAGGTGGTGGTTTCGGAGGTGGTGCTGGCGGTGATAGGGTTTGAGTTAAAATATTCTTAATCTTATTATGTAATGTGTTATTCTTGAAATGAATGAAATAAATGCAACTTCTTATTAAATATGACATGATCTTTTTATTTTGAACGAAAATATGACATGATCTTGTTCAATTGGTAATATTGGTGCAGATTTTAAAATATTTTATGCATCTCCTCAACTTGTACCGTCAAATTCTTACAAATCAAAGCACAATAAATCTTGCGATTTCCATTTTCGTAAAAGATCGATTTCTATTTATACTTGAATGGAAATCGTAAGGCCATATAAGAAAAATGGTATAAGTAACCTCTTACCTAATAAATCATGTGTATGGTGTAAAAAGTATAATATAAAGAGTAAACCATATATTGTTAGGCTTGTTGTTTTTTGGTCTTTTTGGATGCATATCATGTACAATGTTATTTTAAAATAGAAAATATAGAATTTTCAGAGGTAGTATCATGTTATTATATGCTTAGTTTATTTGTAGGGAGGGGAGAAAATTCGGTGAGTATCATTCTGATTTTAATTCTTTGTTTTTTTTTT